>Ga0335075_10000311_pt1 | contig 88065 bp, 73 predicted proteins | sample Lox_Sample_24_FD_206723 | JGI IMG/M metagenome (GOLD analysis project Ga0335075, IMG submission 206723) | Soil microbial communities from Loxahatchee National Wildlife Refuge, Florida, United States - Lox_Sample_2.4 | ecosystem: Environmental > Terrestrial > Soil > Wetlands | place: USA... | reverse complement strand
ACCCGCACCGGGCCGTCCGGGTTATACGAGGCCGTCGTGGGCGCCGCCTGCGCGGTCTCGCTGTCCACGATCGGGACGACTCCGGCGGAGTTGCTGGCCGAGCCGCCGGCCGCGCAGTTGGCCGCCGACGCGCACGACACCGTAGTGAATGCGCCATTCCCCTGGGTGTTGAGGGTGGCTGACCCTGGTGCCTGCTCTGCGCTGTCCCAGGCGCCGCTGTTCTCGTCCACCACGAACGGCTGCGTGCCGGTCACGCCCTTGTAGGAGCCCACGGCCGCGCAGGTCCCGGCGGCCGGGCACGAGACCGAATCGGCCGCGGCGGTCCCGCCGGTGTTGAGGCTGGCGGTGCCTGGTACCTCCTGCGCGGCGCCCCAGGTCCCGCTGGTCTCGTTGACCACGAACGCCTGCGTGTCGTTGTTAGTCTCCTCATACGAGCCGACGGCGGCGCAGTCGCCCGCTGACCCGCACGACACTGACTGCACCGTAGCGTTGCCGCCGGTGTTGAGGGCGGCCGTGCCCGGTACTTCCTTGGCCGTGCCCCAGCTGCCGCCGGTCTCGTCCACCACGAATGCCTGCAGGCTGGAGCCGTTAGCGGCGGCGGCGTAAACGCCTCCGGCCACGCAGGTCGTCGGTGTGCACGACACCGCATTGACCACGGAGAGACCGCCGACGTTGAGGGTGGCGGTGCCCGGTATTTCCTCGGCGTTGCCCCAGGTCCCATCGCTGTTCTGGTTCACAACGAACGACTGGAAGCGGTCCGAGGAATCAAGGTAACTGCCGCCAGCGGCGCAGGTGCCCGTCGCGGGGCACGACACTGATTGCACCGCGGCGCCGCCGCCGGTGTTGAGGGTGGCGGTGCCTGGTACTTCCTCGGCGTTGCCCCAGCTGCCGCCGCTGAAGTTCACCACGAACGCCTGCGAGGCGCCCGCGGAATCCTCGTAGGTGCCGCCGGCGGCGCAGTCGCCCGCGGGCGTGCAGGACACCGAGCTGACCTGAGCGTCGCCGTCAGCGTTCAGGGTGGCCGTGCCTGGTACCTCCTCCGCCGTTCCCCAGGTGCCGCTGGTCTCGTTCACCACGAACGCCTCTAGGTTGCCGGAGGAGGCTTCCGTGTATACGCCGCCGGCGGCGCAGTTGCCCGCCGAGGCGCACGACACGGAAAGGACCGCAGCGTTATTGCCGGTGTCGAGGGCGGCGGTGCCCGGTACTTCCTCGGCCGTTCCCCAGGTGCCGCTGGTCTCGTCCACCACGAACGCCTGCTCGTGATTGGCCGAATCGGTGTAAGAGCCGCCGTCGGCGCAGTTGCCCGCTGAGGCACACGAGGTCGACTTGACAAAGGAGCTACCGCCACTGGCGGGGCCGGTCGGGATTGACACCTGCTGGGTCGTGCCCCAGGTACCCGTGGTCGCCGCGCTGGCCGCCGGGGCCGCCACGCCGGCGCCAGGAGCGCCAGCCACACCCGCGCTGGCGCTCGCCGATGTCGCGCCTGCGGCTAGGCCAAAACAGGTCACAGCCGCTGCGACCAGGCTAAATACTTGATAACGTCTCACTCACGCTCCCGATTTTGCTGGAAAAGCACGGAACACGAGTTGAAACCCTACATAGGCCGTTATAGCCGTTGCAAGGTACATTTGGTTAATCAGAGCTTTATCGCGAGCCACGTCAGCGGGAATGGGCGGCAACGCTGCCGCCCATCCGGACACCGCCCCGTCTCGGTCGAAATACCCGTCGCCGGCACCGCTTGCCTGCTCCTACCAGGCAAGACGCCAGCCCTTCGCTTAGCGAGATTGTGACCGAGCTGGCATGGCCCCCGCAACTGGCCGCAATTCGCTGGCCGGCCTGGTCCGCGCGCCCCGGCGCCTGCCCGGCACGGCGGCCCGGCGCGCGGGCGGAGCCGCCGCCCGCTCGGTGGCCGGATGGGCAGCCGACGACGGGAAGGCGGGCCACGTCGGGCCGCTAGCGGTTGAGCCGAGGCCGAGTCGGGGCCACCCGCGGCGACGGTGGAGGTCCCAGTCTTCGACGGCGCGGCAATTGCATTGGAAGGTTTCAGGCGTTCGTTGCAAATGCAATTGCATCTACTCGTGCCGCACGCCTTTACCTCCAACGCAACAGGCAGCACAGAAGCAATTATTCATCACCAGCTGCCCCGCGGCCTTTATAGTTGGATTTCCAAACTCTAAGGCGAATTTGATTGCGAGTTCGTAACGGCCGCGTCGGGGTGATGTCACTTTGACCCTCCCCGGGGGGTGCCGCTCCCACCGTCAGGTCGCCGCGTCGCTCCCAGGGCGTTAGGCGCGGTTCATGAAGGTCGTCTTTTCCTGCGAGAACGCGGCGATTGTATAGCCAAGTTGGACAAAAGGAGCGCGGCCCGAAAAGAGGCTATGTTCCAATGTTGTTAACTTTTGTTCATGATCGTTTTCATTCGGTCCCCGCAGGCTTTGCTGTGGCCAGCCAAGCTGGCCCGGCTCGTTCCCACCTGGGAGCGAGTGAGGTACGCGCTGCACTGCAGAGGAGTTACTACATGCGCGCGATCCGTAAGATCGCCGTCGTGGGCATCACCGCGGCGGCCCTCATCGGCATCGGGCTCGGGACGAGCGGCATCGCCGTCGCCGACCCGGCCTCGACGCCCTCGCTTTCCACCCTGGTGGGCGTGGGCTCGGACACCATCACCCCGCTGTTCGCCGGCTCACCGACGGAGAACACCGCCGGGTCACTCGTCACCGACTACAACGCGACGAGCCCGACCGACCAGATCGCCAGCTTTGACGCGGTGGACCCGTCCACCGGCGCCGCCGGTGGCACGATCGACACCAAGGCCTCCGGCACCAGCGACACCAGCTGCGACCTTACCCGTCCCAACGGCTCGAGCGCCGGTATCACCGCGCTGAACGCCGGCCAGACGGACACCAGCGGGGACTTCTGCATCAACTACTCCCGGTCCTCCCGCGCGCCAGTCGAGAGCGCCCCGTTCACCGACACGTTCGTGGCGCAGGCCACGGACGCGATCGCCTGGACCTTCCCGACGGTCAGCGGCCTGTCCAGCCCGCAGCCGACCACGCTGACCAAGGCCGACCTCGTCAACATCTACACCTGCGTTGACACCAACTGGGACCAGACCAGCACCCCCGGGGCCAACGCGCCGATCATCCCGGTCGTCCCGCAGGCCGGCTCGGGTACCCGCTCCACCTGGCTGGCCGCTCTCGGCATCACCGCGGCTAGCGAGCCCTGCTGGGTCAACGGGACCGACCCGTTCAACAGCAGCCTCCCGGTCGAGGAGAACACCGGCCTGTCGACCGGCAACACCGACACGTTCACCGACGCCTCGAGCAACATCACCGTCGGCACCACGAGTGGCGGCACCCTGACCGGCTCGAGCGCGGACGTCATCTACCCGTACTCGATCGGTGACTGGATCGCCCAGGGCCCGGCGGTCCACGGCACCGGCGCGGTCGGCACGACCGGTCACGCCACCGTCGGCGGCAAGTCCACCAACATCTGGGGCCACGGCAACCTGAACCTGGGCGAGACCAGCGGCGAGCTGGCCACGGCCACCAACGGCTCCAACCAGCCGATCATCAACACCAACTTCCCCACCCAGTTCTTCCGCACCCTGTACGTCGTGGTCCGGAACGGCTTCTCCAACCCGCAGAACTCGGGCAACGCCTCCTTCCCGACCACCTCGGACTCGGCCGGCCTGCAGGCCGCGTTCAGTTCGACTGGCTGGACCTGCAAGAACGTGACCGCCCAGTCCGACGAGGTGGCCTTCGGCTTCACCCTGCTTGGCAACGGCTGCGGCGCCCTGTCGGCCGGCCACTGACGATCCCCTAGGGGGAATCGTCTTGACCTGATCCGCATCGCTGCCGGCGCGGCCCCTCTCCGCGCCGGCAGCACCCATTGAGGCCTCAACTCAAGCAATCGCTGCCTCCCTACGAGGCCATCCGCCCTAAGGCGTCCTTCGCGGCTGATTTCGCAAATGCGCGATCAGCCTTGTTTTATCTCCATCAATTCTGCAAGGCAGGAAAGAGGTTCACCATGCGTCCTCGATCACCGGCCCGGTTGCTGGCCATACTGCTCGCTGCCGCCGGCCTCGCGGCCGGCGCCGCGGTCGCGGCCCCGGTCGCGAATGCCCAGACCACCGAGAGCGACTTCGACACCGGCGGGACCGTGTCGCTCACCGTTCCGCTGTCCTACATCGGCCAGCTCGCCCGGGCCGGGATCGTCGAGCTCCCGGCCGGGCAGCCGGAGCTGTCGGTCAGCGGCGCCGCCGAGACGGCCACCGTGACGTTCGTGGTGACCGGTGGCAACGCCGACGTGAGCGTCTTTCGCGGGGCGCTCGACCTGAGCGGGTCCATCGTGGTCGTCGATGTCCGCCGCCACCACCGGTACGTCCACCGGTTCCAGGTCAAGCTGCATGACCTCCAGCTGGACGTCTCGCAGGGCGAGATCGACGGGACCCCGGCGAACAGCAGCACCCCGGCTGTGCTGTTGGATCTCGGGTCGGACAGCTTCACGTTCTCGCCCGTGTCCGGCGACCCCAACGGGTTCTCCGACACCTTGAGCTCCACCGCGGTGACGGTCGACCCGGCCGGGGCTTCGTACCTCGACGGCGCCCTGCACACCAGGGCATTCCAGGCCGGCCAGGCCGTCGGCAGCCTAGCGGCGTCCTGGTCAATCGAATACCCCAACGATTAGCCCTTCTAAGGGTTAAATGGCCAACCGATTCGCGCTTCGGGTGCCCCGCTCACCCGGGCGTGAGCCGCGTAATCAGGCAGTTTTCGCGGCATTTACCTGATTGACAACTAAGGATAACCTGGCGAGACTCTGCCGGTAAGATTGCCACATATATGGTGAATTCGGGCATAGAGATGATCCCGAAGAGGGCGGTCGCCTCGCCGGCGATCGCGAGTTTTGCCTGCGTATGGCCCTAGGGGGGGACCTGAGAGCTTTTCATCCCCGGCTGGTTACGTAAGTGCGTGACCAGCCTTGTTTTATCCCCGTCAATTCAGCAAGGTAAGGAAAGAGGTTCACCATGCGTCCTCGTTCACTCGCCCGGTTCCTGGCCGTCCCGGTCGTGGCCGCCGGCCTCGCGGCTGCGGCCGCCATGGCGGCTCCGGTCGCGAACGCCGCGACCACCGACAGCAACTTCGACACCGGCGGGACCGTGTCGCTCACCGTTCCGCTGTCCTACGTCGTCCAGCTGGCCCAGGCCGGGATCATCGAGCTCCCGGTCCCGGTGTCCGAGATCTCGGTCAGCGGCCCCAACGAGACGGCGACCGTGACGTTCAACGTGACCGGCGGCAACGCCGACGTGAGCGTCTTCCGCGGATCGCTCGACCTGAGCGGCTCGTTCGACATCGTCAGCGCCTCCGGGCACTTCGTCGCCCTGGGCAACCTGCAGCTCGACGTCTCGCAGGGCGAGATCGACGGGACCCCGGCGAACAGCAGCTCGCCGGTTGTGCTGTTCGACCTCGGGTCGGACAGCTTCTCGTTCTCGTCGGTGTCCGGTGACCCCAACGGGTTCAACGACACCTTCGACTCCGGTGCCGTGACGGTCGACGCGGCCGGGGCTTCCTACCTCGACAGCGCCCTGCACACCAGCGCGTTCCAGGCTGGCCAGGCCGTGGGCACCCTGGCGGCGTCCTGGTCAATCGAATACCCCAACGATTAGTCCTATTTAGGGTATATGCCCGGTTCGCGCTTCGGGTGCTCCCGCTCACCCGGGGCGCGAGTCAGCGTCCATCAGGCTAATCCGCGTCACCTCCACCACACTGGTAACAGAGTTTCTGTCCTATTAACCTTACTGACAAGTAGAAGTAACCGCGCGACACTCTATCGGCCAACCTGCCGCATATAGGGTGAAACACGCGCGATACGATGCTCTACGAAATGGCGGCCCGCGTGGTCGATGATCACGCGTTCTGGCTGGATATGCCCACAGGGAGTCCTGAGATGTACCGATTGAGGCGCCACTCCGGCGCCCGCGTCGCGATCACCATGGTAGTTATCGGCCTTTTCGCCCTCACGTCCGCGACGGGCGCGAGCGCTGCCCTGCCATCCTCGCCCGCGTCAGCCCAATCGTCCAAGCCGGCTTCCTCGACCGCACTGCTGTCCGCGTCGTCGCCCGCCTCCGCCGCGGCGGAGGGCCATACGAAGTGCGTGCCCTGGCCCAAGCCCACCAGCGACGGCCTCAAGTGCACCGGGACCTTCAGCGGCAACACGGCCTGGAACCCGTGGACCCAGCAGAACCTGCCAGCCTCCGAGCAGCCAACGGTCACGATCAGCCAGGCCAAGAACCTGACCGACCAGGACGTGAAGATCAACTGGTCCAATTTCACGCCGACTTTCGGTGCCGATGAAAGTCCCGAGCCAAATCCCGGCACCGACGCTCACATCTATCAGGTGGCGCTGCTCGAATGCAACGGGACGAATCCCGACGCGAGCGACGGGTATGCCAAGAATTGTTATCCGGCGGCCGTGGGTACCTTGGGGACGAATGGTCCGCCCAATGCCCAGCTTGCAACCACCCAGGACACCTCCGTTCCGCCCAATGCTAGCAGCCAGAATGATAAGTATTCCCCAGTTGGCGGGACGTCGCCGCCTAACAACGACCCAGCTACCTGGACCGGCCAGGCCGACTTCCACGTCGAAGCGCCCACCCCGAGAACCAAGGGCGGCTTCTTCCGCTGCGGCCCCAGCGCCCCCTGCTCCTTGGTGATCGACCCAAATTGGGGTGGTATACCGGCCGGTGGGACTGATAATTACACTGACACCAGTGACTGCGGCATCCACATACCCGGTAACTCCACGCTCGAAGGCGATTTTGTCGGACCCAATGGGGACGGCCTGTCTTATGGTTCCTTTGGTCCCAACGGGTCGCTGGATCCGTCTGCCCAGTCTTCGGCCTGCTGGGTGGCGGACCGGATCGTGGTCCCGCTGGGCTTCGCCCCGACGCCATCGAACTGCCCGAACAAGGCGCCGCAGTTCTACGCGCAGGGCTCACCGATGATGCAGTTGCAGATGGCCCAGTGGCAGTCCGGGTGGTGTACCGGCGCGGCGCCGGTGACGCTGAACTACACGTTCAACAGCGAGGCGCTGGCCAGAAACGATTTCCTGGCTGGTGGCCAGGCTGTGACCGCCCGGGTTGACATGGCTCTGGTGACGCTGCCCGCCGATCCGGCCGCTCAGCAGACCTCATCTCGAAAATTCACCTACGCGCCGCTGGCCAACTCCGGCGTCGATATCGCTTATTACCTTGATGACAGCGCCACCGGCGGTCAGCTGAGCAAGCTGGTGCTCGACCCACGGTTGCTGGCCAAGCTCACCACCCAGTCCTACGCCTTGAATTACAGCGGCTGCCTGTCCTCCAATGCGCCGCAGCCTCCCTGGCCGCCTAATCCGCAGCCGAACCCCGAATGCGACCCGGCCGTGATCGGCAACCCGCAAACGCTCTTCGATGACCCGGAGTTCCTGTCGCTGAACAAGAACTGCCAGCCATTTGGGCTGCCGGCGAGCTATGCCTGCGAGAATCATCCCGCCCAAGGCTCTGCCCGCCCATACAGTGACTTCCCGACTGACTCGAGCAACGGCACTGACGTCTTGCAAGGTGGCTTCCTGCCAACGGTCCTTGCCGCCGACAGCGATATGACCTACGACCTGACCGGCTGGATCGCCGCCAACTCGGACGCGGAGAGCTTCCTGGCCGGCCAGGACCAGCAGGATTCCCCGTACGTCATGCACGTAAACAACAATTACCTCGGTGTCTCCTATCCCGTCCAGGCTTTTGCCGAACTGGATAACGGAGCTAGTTACCCAGGTGGTCTTCCTGCCTGCGGTAGTTCAGGTTGCCTGCCGATCCAGGACGAAACCATGCAGGCGTCGTGGAATTTCCAGGTCGACCTGGACACGATCGCCCTCGACCTACTGACGGATCAGCCCACTGCCGACGAGCCGTTTGATTCGTGCTCCCTTACGGCTACGTCGGGCACTTGTACGAATCCCAGCCAGATGAACCCGGTTACGGGGATAGCCCCGCAACTCCTCGGCGGGCGCGATCTGTTGTCCGAGCTCGACCTTGGCGACACCGCCAATTACCAGTTCCCGGCGGCCGACCTGGTCAACGCGGCCGGCAAGGCGGTAGGGCCGACGCAGGCGAGCGTCGAGGCCGCGGTCAGCGACATGCAGACCAACCCCGACGGGATCACCCAGTTCCCCAACTTCACCAGCACCGACCCCAAGGCCTACCCGCTTTCCATGGTCGATTACGCCATGGTGCCCACCTGCGGCCTGTCCTCCTCGGAGGCCTCGGCCATCGCCGACTTCCTCACCAAGGCCGGCACCACCGGCCAGGCTGAAGGACCCGCGCCGGGCGACCTGGGGCCGGGGTACTATCCGCTGAACGCCAAGCAGAAGGCGCAGACCCTCAAGGCGGCCCACGAGGTCAAGGCGCAGTCGTGCGGCAGTCCGCCGCCGGACCGCACCGTCGGCGGCCACACCCCGCCCGCGGACGCGAAGCCGGGCGCCAAGCCAGGCCGCGCCGCCAGCCCCAAGTCGGCCCGCACCGCGAAGAGTCCGTCGGCGACTGAGGCCCCGACTGGGTCGGCGGCCAGCGGCCAGACGATGGCGTTCGGCGAGAAGAGCCCCGATTCCGGCACGGCCGGGATCTTGCTCCTGCTGGCGGTCATCGGCGGGGTGCTCCTGCTCATCGGCGGTCCGACGGCGTGGGTAGTGACCGCGACCGGCAAGTGGCCGGTGGTGCTCTCCTGGCTGCGCCCGGTTCGGAGCAGGTCGAAAGCCGCGCTCGCCTGGCTCGGCGGGCGCGGGGTCTGGAGGTCATGACCCCATGGCCGTAGACGTGACCGCGCCCGCATCGGCGGCCGACGACCGGCCACGGGTCATCCACCGTCGCCTCAGCCTGGCCGACATCGCGTTCCGTAATGGACTGCGGCTGGCTGGCCTGCTCGTTCTCGCCATCACCGGGCTGATCGCCGCCTTCTTGATCATCCGCGCGAGCAGCACGCTGCGCGCCGTTGGCTGGCGATTCCTCACCAACTTCCAGTGGCTACTCAACTCCAACCGGATCGGCGTCGGCGCCATCCTGCCCGACACGCTGATCATCGCGGCGATCGCACTGATTATCGCGGTTCCTGTAGCCCTCCTCACCGCGCTCTTCATCGCGGAGTACGCGCCGCACTGGCTTCGGCGGCCACTGGTCGCGCTCATCGACCTGATGGCCGCGATCCCCAGCATCCTCTACGCACTGTGGGGACTGTTCTGGCTGATGCCCCGCTTCATCGGCACCGAGCGCTGGATCTCCGACAAGCTCGGATTCATCCCCTTCCTTAAGGTTCCAGGCCCGTTCGAGCCGGGCAGCTTCGAGGACTCCACGTTCCTGGCGGGCACGGTGGTCTCGCTGATGATCATCCCGATCGTCGCGTCGATCTCGCGGGAGGTGTTCTCCCAGGCGCCGCAGGGCGAGCGGGAGGCTGCCTACGCGCTCGGTTCGACCCGGTGGGGTATGATCCGCGCGGTCGTGCTGCCCTACGCCCGTGGCGGGATGATCGGCGCGGTCATGCTCGGGTTCGGCCGGGCGATGGGCGAGACGATCGTGGTCGCGGTCCTTATCTCCCAGACATTCACGATCGCGGCCCACCCACTGCAGAGCGGCGGCAACTCGATCGCCGCGCTGATCGCCCAGGATGCCGAGGAGTCCACGCCCGCCATCATCTCCGCCCTCATCGCCGCCGGGCTGGTGCTCTTTGTCGTGACGCTGATCGTGAATGCGATCGCCGCCGTCATCGTCTCCCGGTCGCGGTCCGGCCTGCAGACGGCGGACTGACCGGAAACGGATCTGATGACTGCCACATCGCCCGCAGAAACGTCCAGACCCGCCGAAGCGGGCCCGCCCGGCCCGGCCCGGCCCACGCGTGAGCGGCGGATCCAGCTCAATCTCGTAACCGCCGACGAGGTGTACCCGGTCATCGGGTCGGTGGCAGGCGCGATCGCGCTGGTCTGGGTGCTGTACGAGCGCGTGCTGCCGTTCACGGGAGCGCTCGGCTTCTGGGTGTCCTGCTACGGGGTGTTCCTCGTCCTGTATGCCTCGGTCACCGCCATGCGCTATGACCGGCGGGTCGTGATTGACCGGCTGTCCACCGTGGCCGCGGCCTCGGCCGCGCTGTTCGCGCTCGGTGTGATCGCCGATCAGGTCATCTACATTCTCATTCAGGGCTGGCCTGCGGTCATCCACCTGAACTTCTGGACCCAGACGATGCAGTCCACCGGCGAGCTCCAGCCACTGACCAGCGGCGGGGTCTGGCACGCGATGGTCGGCTCGCTTGAGCAACTCGGCATTGCCACCCTGCTGGCGGTGCCGCTCGGGGTTGCTGCGGCCGTCTTCCTGGCCGAGGTTGGCGGGCCGCTCGGCCATGTGGTCCGGGTCATCGTGACCGCGATGACCGGCCTGCCGGAGATCGTGGCCGGACTGTTCATCTACGCCACCGTGATCCTGGCCCTGGGCACCAGGCAGGACGGCTTCGCCGGGTCGCTGGCCCTGGGCGTGATGATGCTGCCGATCGTCACCCGCGGCTCGGAGGTAATGCTCCGGCTGGTGCCGGGCAACCTGCGCGAGGCGTCCTACGCGCTCGGCGCCAGCCAGTGGCGCACCGTGTGGAACGTGGTCCTGCCGACCGCGAGGTCCGGCCTGACCACGGTGTCCGTGCTTGGCATGGCCCGGGCCGTCGGGGAGACCGCACCCCTGCTGTTCACCACCGGCCTCACCAACTTCCTCAACGCCAACCCGTTCCACGGGCCGCAAACCGGTTTGCCCCTGCTGATCTGGGCCTTCATCCGGATCACCCCGAGCCAGGTCATGTACCAGCGTGGGTTCGGTGCCGGGCTGGCCCTGCTGGCGATGGTGCTGATCTTGTTCATCGCTGCCCGGGTGCTGGGCGGGAAGGCGCCTGGGGAGCTCACCCGAGGGCAGCGTCGCCGCATCGCGCGGGACATCAGGCGTTCCTGACGAAACGATGAGGAGAGATAACATGCCAGCTACCAGGCTCCGCAGGCTGCGCGCAGCCGCCGTGCTCTTGGTGATGGCGATCCTTGGCATGATTGCCCTTGGCCCGGCCTCTGTGGCCCAGGCCTCGACCTATGTGCCGATCATCGGAGCCGGCTCCACCTACGCATATCCCGCGCTCAACCAGTGGGCCACCGACCTGGAGTCGCAGGGCCTGAGCATCAGCTACACCCCCAATGGGTCGGCGTCGGGCCGCCAGAACTACCTCTCGAACACCGTCGACTATGCCGGCAGCGACATCGCGTTCCTGACCAAGGGTGACGCCGATCCGTTCAACGGCGTGGACATACGGCAGACCAGCTTCGCCTACTCCTACGTCCCGGACGTGGCCGGCGGGCTCAGCTTCCTGTACAACCTTCAAGTCGACGGGCACCAGATCAGGAACATGCGGCTGTCCGGCAAGACACTCGCCGAGATCTTCACCGGCCAGATCACCAACTGGGACGACCCGGCCATCACCCACGATTACGGTCAGCGGCTCCCGAGTCTCCCGATCACCGTGGTCACCCGCTCCGACGGTGCCGGCGAAAGCTACTTCCTGACCAACTGGATGCTCAAGGAGTACCCCTCCCAGTGGGTGCCCTTCTGCAAGAGCTCGGGCGGCGGGTCGCTGTGCAGCAGCAACCCGACTGAGGTCTACCCGTCCCAGCATCCCGGGTTCAAGGCACTCGACGGGGCACAGGACGTCGAGCAGTACGTCAACTCCCCGGTGAACAACGGCGCCATCGGCTACGCCGAGTACGCCTACGCGATCCCGGACCAGATCCCGGTGGTGAGCATGCTCAACGCCGGCGGCTACTACGTGCAGCCGACGGCGTCCAACGTGGCGATCGCGCTAGAGAAGGCGCAGATCAACGAGGACCCGAGCAGCGTTGACTTCCTCATGCAGAACCTGCAGAACGTCTACACCGACCCCGATCCGCGTACCTACCCGCTGTCCAGCTACAGCTACCTGATCGTGCCGCGCAACAGCAGGCCCGGCGCCAGCGAAGGCTCGCGGGGTTTCCCGACCAGCAAGGGCAAGACGCTGTCCACCTACATCAACTACATCCTGTGCCAGGCCCAGCAGTCGGCCGCGCAACTCGGGTACTCGCCGCTGCCCCAGCCCATGGTCGTCGGAGGCTTCCTGCAAGACAGCCACATACCTGGCGCGGTCAAGAGCCTGGCCGCGAGCAACTACGCCTCCTGCAACAACCCCGCCTACGACCACGGCAAGGACATACTGACCGCGACCGCTCCGGAGCCGAACGCCTGCGAGAAGGCCAGCGCTCCGCTGAGCTGCAAGGTCGTCAACGGCAAGGCGGTCTCCACCAGTTCCTCTGGCAACTCGGCTGGCTCGGGCAACGGCGGTCCGGCGAACGGCTCCTCGAAGGGACCCGCCTCAACCGCGAGTAACGCGCCCTCGTCCGGGCCAAGTTCGGGGGTCAAGATAAATCCGAATACCGGGCAGGTGGAATCGGGGACGTCCGCCATCAATACCGACGTGAACGCTCAGCCGGTCGGGCTGACCAGCCAGCCGCAGGAAGTGTGGACCTTCAGCATCCTGACCGGGGTGGTGCTGCTCGCGGTCATCGCGGTGCCCACCCTGCTCGGCACCTGGCTGGAGCGGACCAGGAGACGAGGGACGCTCAGCCCGGGTGGCCCGCCCGATCCGGCTTCCAACGTGACCGACGTCTGACATGACGACTGTGGAAGCCGGGTCAAAGGCCCCCGCGCCCGCCCCCGCCAGCGGGGGAACACCCGTGACCGATCCGGTTCGCCCGGCCGCGACGCCACCGCGGACCGCCGCGCCGGGAGCGGCCCGGACAGCTGGCTCGATCGCGGGCCTCGTCCTGCTGTTCATCGCCGGGTTCTTCGTCTACCTGTACGGGCTGTCTCATGCCTCAGAGGCCCGCGCTCAGGCGGGCATGTTCAAGAACTTCGCCGCCCAGTTGCAGCTCGGGACGGCGCCGGTCACCCCCTCCACGACCGGCAAGAAGGGAAAGACGATCCCGCTGGCGGAGCGGACTCCGGTCGCGGTGCTGAACATCCCGCAGATCGGGCTGCGCGACGTCGTGGTGGTGGAGGGGACCTCGTCACGAGACCTGGCCCTCGGCCCGGGACACGTCGCCGCGTCGGCCCTGCCGGGCCAGGCCGGCGTGAGCTTCATCTACGGCAAGGACGTCACGTACGGCGCGCCGTTCGCTCACCTGATGCGGCTCAACCGCGGCGACCGGTTCACCGTGACGACCGGGCAGGGGACGGCGACCTACGTGGTCGAGTCGTTCGGGACCAGCGACAGGCCCGCGCCCGCCGACGCCGGTAACCGGCTGGTCCTGGAGACGGCCGCGTCGTCGTTGCTGCCGGGCTCCGCCGTGCAGGTGAGCGCGGACCTGGTGTCACCTCCGCAGGCGAACCCGGGTGACTGGCCGCCGGTCACCGGGCAGCAGACCGAGATGGCGGTGGACACGGAAGACAGCCTGGTGCCGCTCATGCTGTGGTCGCAGGCACTGCTGCTCGCCGTCATCGCCGCCACCGTCGCCGCGCACCGATGGTCGCGCTGGGGCACCTACCTGCTCATGACCCCCGTGGTGATGGCCCTGCTGTGGTGCGTGTACGAGAACCTAGCCTGCCTGCTGCCGAACCTGTACTGATGGGAAGGGTGAACGATGAGCCAGCCCGACTGGGCCGACCACACGCTGCCGCTGCTACCTGGCCTGGTGTCCAGTGATGGCGACCGCGACCTGATTGGCGCCGCCCAGACGATGCACATCGATGCCGGCCGGTACGTGGCCCGGCCGCTGCTTGGCCTCCAGACCCGGGACGTCTCGGCCTGGTTCGGCACGCACAAGGTCCTTGAGCGCGTCTCGCTGACCATGGCCCCGGGCCAGGTCACCGCGCTGATCGGCCCATCAGGCTGCGGTAAGTCGACCTTCCTGCGGATCTTGAACCGGATGCACGAGATGGTGCGCGGGGCCGCGCTGGCCGGGGAGGTGCTGCTCGGCGGCGAGGACATCTACCACCGGGACCAGCGCGCACAGGACGTCCGCAAGCGGATCGGGATGGTCTTCCAGAAGCCGAACCCGTTCCCGGCCATGTCGGTGTACGACAACGTGGCCAGCGGGCTCAAGCTGGCCGGGATCAAGGTCCACAGCAAGAGCGAGATCGTGGAGCAGAGCCTGCGCCGGGCTGGGCTATGGGAGGAGATGCGCCGCCGGCTCCGCACGCCGGGCGGCGCGCTGTCGGGCGGCCAGCAACAGCGCTTGTGCATCGCCCGGTCGCTGGCCGTCTCGCCCGACGTGCTGCTGATGGACGAGCCCTGCTCCGCGCTGGACCCGACGTCCACCCGCCGGATCGAGGACACGATCAGGGAGCTCGCCGGACAGGTCACCGTCGTGATCGTCACCCACAACATGCAGCAGGCCCAGCGGATCTCCGATCACTGCGCGTTCTTCCTCGCGACCGACAACACCCCCGGCCACATCGTCGAGAACGGCGAGACCCGGCAGCTATTCGAGGATCCCAGCGACCCGCGCACCGCCGATTACGTGCACGGCCACTTCGGCTGAGTCCTCCCGCCTACGACACCACCAGGGGGAGCTTCTCCCAGCCGCGCACCGACGAGGTCTGCTGCAGCTTCGCGCCGTCCCAGTCGACCTCCCAGGACGGCCAGCGCCGCACGATCTCCTCCAGCGCGACCCGCCCCTCCAGCCGGGCCAGGGCCGAGCCGAGGCAGTAGTGCGGACCGAGGATGAAGGTCATGTGCATGCCCTTCTTGCGGTGGATGTCGAACTCGTCCGGGCGGTCATAACGCCGCGGATCGCGGTTGGCCGCGCCGAGCAGGGCCAGCATCGCGCTGCCCGCGGGAACCGTCTGCCCGTAGAGCTCGACATCCCGGGTGACATAGCGGGCGTTGAACGGGCCGGGCGGCTCGAACCGCAGCACCTCCTCCACCGCGCCAGGCACCAGCGACCGGTCGGCGGCGATCTCCGCCCGCTGGCTGGGGTACCTGGCCAGGGTGGAGCCCATCCAGCCGATGAGCCTGCCCGTCGTCTCGTTGCCCGCGCCGGCCAAGACGGTGACGTACATCATGATCTCGTCGCGGGTCAGCGTGCGGGTCACGCCGTTCTCGTCCTCGAACCCAGCGTTGATGAGCTCGGTCATCACGTCGTCGGAAGGGTGCTTGTACCGCCAGTCGAGGTAGTCGCCCATGGCGTCGTGCGCGAGGATGACCTCGTCGCTGAAGTCGAGCTTGCCGCCATCTTCTGTCGCCAGCCGGGCGTTGGACTCGTCGCGGAAGGCGGCCTGCCCCTCCTCGGGTATGCCGATCAGCATGCCGATGACCCGCATCGGCATCTCCAGGCCCAGCTTCTCGATCAGGTCGAAGCGGGACTCGCCCACCAGCGGGTCCAGGCAGCCGACGCAGTACTCGCGTATCTTCGGCTCCAGGTCGGCCACCCGGCGCGGGGAGAACACCCGGGCAAGCAGCTGCCGGCGGATGTTGTGGACGGGCGGGTCCTCCATGATGAGGGTGCCCGGCGGCATCTCGATGTTCGCCTGGATCAGCTCGAGGATGACGCCGCGGGCCGAGGAGAACGTCTCGGTGTCGGTCAGCGTCCGCTCCACGTCCGCGTACCGGCTGACGGCGTAGAAGTCGTGTGCCTCGTTGTAGAACAGCGGAGCTTCCTCGCGAATGCGGTTGAACAGCGGCCATGGGTCCGCCGCCAGGCGGGCGTCGTAGGGGTCCCAGTAGAGCGGGCCAGCGTCCACGCCGCGGCCTCCCATCGTCGGGGGAGCGATCTCTTTCCTGTATAGACCCGTGCCCGCACCGCTGGCAAGGCCTCGCTGAGTACTGTCATTGACGTCTGTCAGTAACGGGGATAAGAAGGTGGGCACGATGACCGGCGACCAGGGCAAGCAGGGCGGGCGTGCGGCCCAGCGGCGGGAGACCCGCCAGCGGGTCTACGGCGCGGCGGTCACCGAGTTCAAGCGGGTCGGCCTGGCCGCCGCCGACGTCGGCGTCATCGCCCGGCAGGCCGGCGTCGCCCGCGGCACGTTCTACTTCCACTTCCCCACCAAGGAGCACGTGCTGGCCGAGCTTGAGCGCCAGGAGGAGGCACGGCAGGCGGCCCAGCTGGCGCGGTTCCTCGACCGGCCGCACGACCTCGCCGGCGCGCTGGCCGAGGTCGTCCGGCTGATGATCCAGCTCGAGCGGCGGGTCGGCAAGGTCTTGTTTCGTGAGATGCTCGCCCTGCACTTCTCGCCCCGTCGGCCCGAGGTGCTGCCCGGCACGGAGCAGTGGGGCGACTACCCCATGATGACGCTGGTGGTGCGGGCGATCGAGGCTGCCCGGCACAGGGGCGAGACGTACCCGGAGGCGGACGCGCTGCGCACCACCCAGTTCTTCATGCTCGGCCTGTACGCGGTGCTCATCACCAGCCACCAGCACTCGCGCGCGGCCCGGGCCGAGATCCTCGACAACTTCGTCGCCACCGTGCTGCGCAGCGTGGAGGCCAGGTAGCCCCGGGCGCGGAGGGGTATTGCGCCCGGCGGCTCGCGGATAACGCTATTCTCAGTAATGGCAATTGCTCGTCTCACCGCGAGGCGGAAGGGAGTGCCGGATGGCACGGATGGACCTGCGGGCCCGGGCGTTCGCCTGGCTGACGCGGCGGCAGGGATCGGTCGCGGCCATGACCGATGAGCAGGTTGTCGCGCTGCAGAAGCGCGAGATGCCTGACTCGAGGGTCACGAACTGGATCTTCGGCGCCAGGCCCAGCGCCGTGGCGCTGAAGGACCAGCTGATCCCCGGGCCGGGAGGAGACCTCCCGGTGCGGGTGTACCGCACCGGTCCTGGCCCCGACCCGGACCGGCGGCCGCTCGTCATTTACTTCCACGGCGGCGGCTTCGTCCTGGGCGGCCTGCGCATGGGCGACTGGCTGTGCGGCAACGTCGCCGCGCAGGTGGGCGCGGTCGTGGTCTCGGTCGACTACCGGCTCGCCCCCCGCCACCCCTTCCCCGTCGCGGTCGAGGACTGCTACGCGGCCCTGGCCTGGGCGGCAGGCAGCGCCGAGCTCGGCGCGAGGGGGCCGGTCGGCGTGATGGGGGAGAGCGCGGGCGGCAACCTGTCCGCCGTCGTCGCCCTGGCCGCGCGAGACCGCGGCGGCCCGGCGATCGCCCACCAGGCGCTGCTCTACCCGGCCACCGACATGTCGGACAGCGGCACGTCGCTCGCCGCCGCCCGGGCCAGCAGGAATCCGGCCTTCGTGCACGCCGACGAGATCGAGGCCTATCAGCGCATGTACCTCGGCGCCGACGGCGACGCCAGCAGCCCGCTCGCGTCGCCGATACTCGCGCCCAGCCACGAGGGCCTGCCGCCCGCGCTGGTGATCGTGGGCGAGCACGACCCGCTGCACGACGACGGTGTCCGCTACGCCCAGGTGCTCAAGGCGGCCGGAGTGCCAGTCCGGCTCACCGACTACCTCGGCATGCCGCACGGCTTCCTCAACTTCCCTGGCCTGTGCCGGAGCGCGCCGCAGGCACTTTCCGAGCTGATCGCCGAGCAGAAGGCGGCCTTCGCGGTGGCCGGGCAGTCGGTTTCATGAGCGAGCAGACGGGCGCCAGGCCGCGGCTGACTCACCGCTTGCGCGCCACGCCACCGTAGAAGCTGACCTCGGCCGCCGACGGCCGCCGGCCGTCGCCGGTCGCGCGCCACTCAGAGACCAGCGCCAGCCCCGGCTCGACCAGCTCAAGCCCGCTGAAGGCGACCTTGGCGAATTCCGCCCGCGTCCGCGCCTGCGCCATCACCCCGCCCCGGCGGTAGGTGGCCTGCAGGCCGCCCACGCCCTCCGGGTCAAATTCGGGAGTGACGTGCGAGGACACCAGGTAGCTGCCGGGCGGAAGCGCCGACACAAGGGTGGACACGATAGTGGCCGGGTCTTCCTCATGGGAGATGAAGTGCAAGATGGCCACCAGCATCAGCGCGATCGGCTGGCCAAAGTCAAGCGCCTCGCGGACCGCCCGATGGGCCAGCAGCTTTTCAGGCTCGCGCAGGTCAGCGTGAATGTAGGCGGTCCGCCCTGCCGGAGCCGATCGCAGCAGCGCCTGGGCGTGCACGAGCACGAGCGGATCGTTGTCCGCGTACACGACGCGGCATTCAGGAACGATTTTCTGTGCGACCTCGTGCACGTTGTTCGCGCTCGGCAAGCCGGTACCAATGTCAAGGAACTGCCTGATTCCGGCCTCGCCCACCAGGTACTCCACCGCCCGGGCCAGGAACTTCCTGTTCTCCTGAGCCGCGACGCGCCCGCCAGGCCAGCTCCGCAGCGCCAGTTCGGCCGTCTCGCGGTCGATTGCGAAGTTGTCCTTGCCTCCTAGGTAATAGTCGTACATGCGAGCCGAGTGCGGCCTTGAAAAATCAACTCCAGGCAGGTCATCGCGGTCAAGCCCGTTCGTCATCGCGGTCTCCATTCCCGTGTCCAAAGCAGCATAAAGTCTCGCGCTGATGACGGGAAGTGACTTCCGCCGACTTGCATCCTGAGTTCAGGAAGCCATCGGCCAGGAAAATAGCTTGCGCTCGGGCGAAAGCCGGAGTTACGGTGCGGCCCGTGCCCGCTGACATGCGCATCCGTTCAGAACGGACCGCCGACTCCGCCGCAGTCAGCGAACTGCACGCGAGCGCCTTCGGTGACGATGGCCAGGTGTCCGCCCTCGTGGACACGCTCAGGGCCGCCCCCGCCGCGCTCGCGCCCCTGGGGTTCGTCGCCACCGTGGGGGAGGCGGTCGCCGGGCACGTGCTGCTGACCACCAGCCGGCTCGACGCGCCCGCCCGGCTCGTGGATGTCTACGTGCTGTCTCCGCTGGGCGTGCTGCCGCGCTTCCAGCGCCGCGGCATCGGCACCGCGCTGATCCGGCACGCCCTGGCCCAGGCCGCCGCCGCGGGATCGGCGCCGCTGGTCTTCCTGGAGGGGGACCCCGCCTACTATGGCGGCCGTGGCTTCGAGCGGGCCGACGCCCTCGGCTTCCGTGCTCCCTCGCTGCGCATCCCCCCGCCCGCCTTCCAGGTCGCCCGCCTGCCCGGCTACCAGCCCTGGATGACCGGCACCCTCGTCTACTCCGACCCATTCTGGGCCCACGACTGCGTCGGCCTCCGCTCCCCACGTCAGCTCTGACGCACCGCTGTCGCCTCCCCGCCGCCTCCCGCTGCCCCACCACGACAGCTCTGACGCACCGCTGTCGCCATAGCGGCAGCTTCGGCGCATAGCGGTCAAAATCCTCCAGCAACGATGACGCATCACCACGAAAGTGCAGTGGTGCCGATGTTTCATGAGTCAACTGATGGTTCGGCAGTGCCCGTAGATGCTTGCGTGGGATGCCCCAGCCGGCGTTCCAGCCACGCTCAGCGTGACCGCTCGCGCGTGGGCAACGTTCCTCATGGCGCTGCACTAGCCCTGGTAGAGCTCGGTCAGAAGGGACACCGCCGCCTGCGTCGCCGGGTGCGGGTCATGGCGGCGCCAGGCGATCGATACCGTGATCGGCGGCGCGTCGCGCAGCGGGCGGAAGACCACGCCGTCTCGGCGGTACTGGCTCATCGTGCCCTCGGGCGTGATCCCGATGGCGCCGCCCGCCGCGACGTGCGACAGCCAGTCGTCAATGTCCCTGGTGTTGTCCTGGAACTGAGGCCGCGCGCCTGGCGGCCACAGATCCGGGGTGGTCGTTCCGGTCCGGGAATCAATCAGCAGCACCCGTTGCGGGATCTCGCTCATCCGGATCGATCGCCGCCGGGCCCAGGGGTCGTCCGCGGAAAGCGCGCAGACCCGGCGCTCGTGCCCGACGACCGCGCTGGCGTAGTGCCGGCTGTCAGCCGCGGAGCGCAAGACGGCGATGTCGCACAACCCCTCGGCTAGCCCGGCGGTGGGCGTGTTGACCCGGATGAGGTAGAGCTCCACATTCGGGTGCGCGGCCGCCCAGCGGCGCTGGAACGGGCGGGTATGCCGTCCCATGGCCGACCACACGTGCCCGATGCGCAGCCTCGTGTGCCCGCTGGCCACCTCGGCGACCAGCGCGTCCGCCGCCGCGAGCACCTGCCGGGCGTGGGCAAGTACCTGCATTCCGACGGTGGTGGGGCTGACCTGACGGCTGGTGCGGTGCAGCAGTCGCACGCCCAGGACCTTCTCCAGGGCCAGCACGTTCCGGGACACTGCCGCCTGTGAGATGCCCAGGTCGATGGCCGCGTCGGTGAACGTGCCCGCGTCCGCGATCGCCACCAGGCAGCGAAGGTGACGCAGCTCGAGATCCATAACCTAAGCGTATAGCTGCAGTGCCCGATGCATTTTGCCGCCAAATAAGGTGCTGTCAAGCTTCATTTCGTGAGTATTGCGGCACGGGCACATGGGGCGGTGGCGGACGGGGCGGCCGAGGGCCAAGCGGGCACGACGGCGGGCGCACAGCGGCGGCCCGAGTGGGCCGCGGGCATCGCGCTGATGACGGGGTCGGCGGTGTCCGCGCAGGTCGGCGCGGCGCTGGCCGCTCAGGCCTTCCCGGCACTCGGCCCGGCCGGGGTTGTCGCGATCCGCCAGTGGGTCGCGAGCGCGTTCATGCTCGCGACCGTCCGGCCGAAGTTCTGGACGTTCACCGCCAGGCAATGGCGGCCCGTCCTTGCCCTGGCGCTTGTCTACGCGGTGATGAACGTATCGCTCTACATAGCGGTGGACCGGATTGGGCTGGGCCTCGGGATTACGATCGAGTTCCTCGGCCCGCTGGCGGTGGCCGTCGGCGCTACCCGGCGGGCCGTCGACTACGGCTGCGCCCTGCTTGCCGGGGCCGCCGCGCTCGTCCTGAGCAGGCCCCAGCCGAGCACCGACTACGTGGGGATCAGCCTCGCCGTCCTGGCCGCCGGCGGCTGGGGCGGGTACATCGTCTTGAACCGCATCATGGGCACCAGGTTCACCGGGGTCGAGGGCTCAGCGGTCTCGGGCAGCCTGTCGGCGCTGCTGTACGTCCCGGTCGGCATCTGGATGCTGATGACGCACCCGGTGACAGGCAGCGCCGTCCTCCACGCGGCGCTGGCGGGCATCCTGTGCACCGTTGTCCCCATGACGGCGGACTTCCGCGCGCTGCGGAAGGTCCCGGCCCGGTTCTACGGCGTGTTCATGAGCATCAACCCGCTGCTCGCCGCGCTCATCGGCCTCATCGTGCTGCGCCAGTCACTCGGCCTCGTCGACTGGCTCGCCATCGCGGCCATCGTGGCGGCCAACGTCATGAGCATCGCCACGCGATCCGCGTAGCGGCCGCCCGGCGTTTCCGCGGGAGCGCTTTTCCGGGGAAGCGCTCCCGCGGAAACCCAGCCTCACGCGCTGGCCTGCTCCGAGGATGCCTCGGGAGCAGTGGGAGCAGCGGGCTTCTTCGGGGCCGGCCGGTAGAACGTGGCCAGCAGGCCCGCCACCGCGACGACCGCGACACCCAGGGCGATCCCGGCCCCGGCCCACCCGGTGACCTGGATGCCGGCCGCGTAGTCGACCGAGAAGTGCCCAGGGCCGAGCGCGCCAAGCAGCAGGCAGACTGCCGCGATCAGCAGAACGTACTCGTAGCCGTCCTTGAACACGAAGAAGCCGTTCTTCCTGTGTGCCAGCAGCCCGGCCACCAGCATCACCGAGATGATCGCGGCGGCAGCCAGCGGCGTCAGCAGGCCGATGATGAGCAGGAACCCCGCGCCCAGCTCGGTGGCGACGCTCATCCAGGCCTGCAGGACGCCGTACCTCAGGCCGAGGCCACTGAACCAGCGGGCCGTCCCGGCGATCTTGCCGCCGCCGCGCCAGTGGTTATAGCCGTGCATGATCATCGTGACGCCCACGATGACCCGCACCAGCAGCAGGGCGACGACGACCGGCGGGTTTCCCATGTCAGCCTCCGGGGGCAGCGGGGTCGATGGAGCGCACTAGCAAGAAGGCCCCCTTAGGGCGGGCGAGCGCCGTCACGCGGCCCCCCGCAGCAGCAGGACCCCGCTCGTCGTCAGGCCGCCGGTCGCGACCACCGCGACCTTCGCGTCGGCGACCTGGCGCTCGCCGCCGTCGCCGCGCAGCTGGGTGATCGCCTCGTGCAGCAGGCCCATGCCGTGCGTGCGGCCGTGCGACAGCTGCCCGCCGTGGGTGTTGAGCGGCAGCACGCCGTCGCGCGCGATGTTCTTGCCGCCGTCGAGGAAGTCCCTCGCCTCGCCGATCCCGCAAAAGCCCAGGCCCTCGATCCAGGACAGGCAGTTGATCGTGAACCCGTCGTACAGCTCGGCCACGTCGACGTCCGCGGGCCGCAGCGAGGTGCGCGACCACAGGTGCGCCGCCTGCCCGAGCACCTGCGGCTCGTGGGTCAGCGTGGACTGGTCCCACTCAAGCCGCTCGGTGACCTGGGTGCCGACGGCCTCGATGTAGACCGGCGGCCTTGGCCGGTCGCGGGCGTCCGCCACGGCGGAGACGACCACCGCCGTCGAGGCGTCGCAGGGCACGTCGCAGTCGAACAAGCCGAACGGCGTGGTGATCAGCCGCGCCGACAGGTAGTCCTCCATCGTCATCGGGTCGCGGTAGATCGCCGTCGGGTTGAGGGCGGCGTTGGCCCGCTGGTTCATGGCGATCCAGCCGAGGGTCTCACGGGTCGCACCATACTGATGGAAGTAGCGCTGCGCCACCAGCGCCAGGGTGTGGGCCGCTGACGTCGCGCCGTAGACGTACTGTGAGCCGGTCGTGCGGCCGCCGGACGGCTGGATCATGCCCCGCTTGAGCAGCTCGCCGTAGGTCGACTCCCACACCGTCCGGTAGCACAGCACGTGCCGGGCCAGCCCGGTGGCGACGGCCATCATCGCCGAGATGACCGACCCGCCGGGGCCGAATGTCTCGAGGCCGCTGGTGAACCAGGTCGGGTTGAGGCCGAGGGCCGACTGCACGGCGGTCACGCCCCCCTCGGACATGCCGGTGTAGCCCAGGCCGCCGGGGTAGGTCGCCAGGCCGTCGATGTCCTCCATTGTCAGGCCCGCGTCGGCGACGGCGCGCTCGGCCGCCTCGACCGCCAGGTCCACCGCGGGGCGCATCAGCCGGCGCCCCACCTGCGACTGGCCGATGCCGGTGATGACCGCCTTGTCCTCGAACTTCTCCTGGCGGATCATCGGCCGGATGTGCCGCCAGTGGTCAGCGGCCGCCGGCTCATCGGAAGGCAGGCCGGCCGGGGAGGGAGGCTGCGAGGCGCACGGCCGGAAGACCGGCAGCCAGACGTCCTCAGCCTGCTCGAAGGCGACTTCCATCCGCAGGCCGAGGTATAGCTCATCCGGGGAGCAGTCGACGGGGTTGGTGATCAGCCGGACCCGCGGGTCATCCTCCAGCGCGACGTGCGCCACCACATACGGCGACGGCAGGCCGGGGTGAGTGAACCGGTGGCTGACGGTGAACCCGATCAGGGTGGCGTAGCCCGATACCTCGGCCGGGGCGAGCGCGTGGCTCCGGCAGTAGCGGCAGGCCGGCTGCGGCGGGTGGATGTAGGCCGAGCAGGACTCGCAGCGCTGGATCCGCAGCCTCCCGTCCGCGCCCGACTTCCAGAAGAACTCATTGTCCAGGGTTAGCTGCGGCAGGGGGTTGCGGACGGCGGGACCGGCCAAGGCGATGCCCGCCCTACTCGCTGATCGAGATGGCCTGCTCGGGGCACGACCGGGCGGCCTCGCGGACCTTCTCCGTCAGGTCGGCCGGGATCTCGCCGTCAATGATCGCGGTGGAGTGGCCGTCGACGTCGTCGAGCTGGAATACCTCGGGAGCGATCATGGCGCAGAGGGTGTGGCCCTGGCAGCGCTCCGGGTCGACGTGCACCTTCATGTTGTCTCTCCTGTCTGCAGAGGTCGACCGGCTCGCCGTACGGGCTGGGTCGCGCCCGCGGCGGCTGGATAGGAGGGCTGGAAACCTGACTTCCGAATATGAGAAGACTACTCTCGCCGAGCCTTCCACTGGAAGGGGGGAAAGCTTGATTACCGCTGAGTGAGAATGTAGTTTCCTTCACAAGAGGAGGAGACTGATGGGATCACTAGAGGCGGCCGCGCTGCCTAAGCACATGCTCATCGACGGGAAGCTGGTGGGTGCGCAGGCCGCGTACCCCTCGGTCAACCCGGCCACCGGGGAGGTCCTCGGCTACGCTCCCGACGCGTCCGAGGCCGACGCCAGGGCGGCCGTCGCCGCCGCCAGGCGCGCGTTCGACACGACCACCTGGTCGACCGACGTCGCGTTCCGCGCCCGCTGCCTGGAGCAGCTGTACGCGGCGCTGACCGCGCACAAGGAGGAGTTGCGCGAGCTGACCGTGGCCGACGTGGGCGCTCCTCGCCAGATCACCTACGGCGCCCAGCTCGACGAGCCGATCGAGATCGTCGACTACTACGCCAGGCTGCTGCCCGCCTTCAGCTTCACCGAGGACCTGGGGCTGCGCGAGTTCATGGGCAACCAGCACCACCGCTGGGTTGAGTACGAGCCGGTCGGCGTCGTCGCCGCGATCATCGGCTACAACTACCCGACCCAGCTCGCGCTGGCCAAGATCCCGCCCGCGCTGGCCGCCGGCTGCACGGTCGTGCTCAAGGCCGCACCGCAGACGCCGCTGATCACGCTGGCCCTGGCCGAGCTGATCGCCAACGACACCGAGATCCCGCCGGGCGTGGTCAACATCATCTCCTCCTCCCAGCCCTCCGTCGGGGAGGTGCTCACCACGTCGCCGGACGTGGACGCCGTGACGTTCACCGGCTCCACCGCCACCGGGCGGCGCATCATGGCCGCCGCCGCCGGCACGATCAAGCGGGTCTTCCTCGAGCTCGGCGGCAAGTCCGCGCTGGTCGTGCTGGACGACGCCGACCTGCAAGGGCCGGCCATGGTGGCCGCGTTCGCCGGCTGCTCGCACGCCGGGCAGGGCTGCGCCATCACCACCCGCATCGTGGTGCCGAGGGCCAAGCAGGACGAGTTCGTGCGGGTCGCCGCGGCCATGCTCGGCAACGTGACCTACGGCGACCCGGCCGACGACAAGAACTACATGGGGCCGCTGATCACCTCGCAGCAGCGGGACAAGGTCCACGGCATCGTCACCCGGGCCGTCGAGGGTGGCGCGACCCTGGTGTGCGGCGGCGCGCCCGCGGACGGGCCCGGCTACTTCTACCAGCCGACGCTGCTCGCTAACGTCGACCCGGACTCCGAGCTCGCCCAAGAGGAGCTGTTCGGCCCGGTGATCGCCGTCATCGCGCACGACGGCGACGACGACGCGGTCCAGATCGCCAACAACTCGATCTACGGCCTGTCCGGCGCGGTCTACAGCGGGGACGAGGAGCGGGCGCTGAAGGTGGCCCGCCGGATCCGCACGGGAACGCTCGGCATCAACGGCGGGGCCTGGTTCGGCCCGGACTCACCGTTCGGCGGCTACAAGCAGTCCGGCGTCGGCCGCGAGATGGGCCGGGCCGGCCTGGAGGAGTTCCTCGAGAGCAAGACCCTGGCCGTCCCCCATGAGTGACCGCGAGGCAGAGCATGAGCGAGCGCGAGGCAGGCGATGAGCGAGCGCGAGGCAGGGCATGAGCGAGCGCGAGGCAGGCGATGAGTGATAAGCCGATGGACGGCATCCGCGTCCTGGAGGTCGCCATGTACGGGTTCGTCCCGTCGGGCGGCGCCGTGCTCGCCGAGTGGGGCGCCGACGTGATCAAGGTCGAGCACGCCGTCACCGGCGACCCGCAGCGCGGGCTGCTCCAGACGGGCCGGTACAAGGTCAAGGGCGACCCGAACCCGAACTGGCACCACGCCAACCGCAGCAAGCGCAGCGTCGGCATCGACCTGTCGAAGGCCGACGGCCGCGAGGTCCTGCTTGAGCTGGCCAAGACCGCGGACGTCTTCCTGACGAACTTCCTGCCGGCCGCGCGCAAGCGGTTCGGCATCGACGTCGACGACGTCCGCGCGGTCAACCCGAAGGTCATCTACGCCCGGGGCAGCGCGCTCGGCCCGCGCGGGCCCGAGGCCGAGCGCGGCGGCTACGACATGACCGCGTTCTGGTGTCGCGGCACCAGTGCGGCCAGCCTCACGCCGCCGAACGTGCCCGGCCTGATCTCGCCGACCCCGGCCTACGGTGACACGATCTCCGGCACCAACCTGGCCGGTGGCATCGCCGCCGCCCTGTTCAAGCGGGAGCGCACCGGTGAGCCTTCGGTGGTGGACGTGTCCCTGCTCGGCAGCGGACTGTGGGCCATGGGGCACGGCATCGCTGTCTCGCTGCACCTGAACCAGGCCTGGGAGGCGCCGCCGGCCGGCGCGCACGGCCAGCCGAACAATCCCCTGTCGAGCCTGTACCAGACCGCCGACGGCCGCTACCTGTCGCTGGTCATGCTGCAGCCGCTGAAGTTCTGGCCCGAGGTCTGCCGCGTGCTCGGCCGGCCTGAGCTGGCCGACGACCCGCGCTTCGGGTCGAGCCAGGCCCTGGAGGAGCACGGGGCCGAGGGAATCGAGATCCTCCGCGAGGTCTTCGCGTCCAGGACGCTCCACGAGTGGACCGAGATCCTCGGCGCGCTGTCAGGACCGTGGGCGCCGGTGCAGGACACCCTGCAGGCCGCGGCCGACCCGCAGATCGCCGCCAACGAGTACATCAGGCAGGTCGGCGACCTCAAGCTCGTCAGCTCGCCGGTGCAGTTCGACGAGAAGGCCCCCGAGTCCACCCCGGCCCCCGGCTTCGCCGAGCAGACCGACGAGGTGCTGCTCGAGCTCGGCCTGGACTGGGACCGCCTGCTCAGGCTCAAGTCGGCCGGCGCAATCACGTTATCTGGCGAGGAAGGATCTCAATGCCATCGCGCGAGCTGCCCTATCCGCTCTTCGACGCGGACAACCACCTGTACGAGACACAGGAGGCCTTCACCAAGTTCCTGCCCAAGCGGTACGCCTCGGCGATCCAGTACGTCCAGGTCAACGGCCGGACCAAGATCGCCATCCGCGGCCAGATCAGCGAGTACATCCCGAACCCGACGTTCGAGGTCGTCGCCAGGCCCGGCGCGATGGAGCAGTACTTCAAGGTGGGCAACCCCGAGGGCCTGACCCGGCGGCAGATCTTCGGCGAGCCGATGAGGTCGATCCCCGCCTTCCGCGAGCCGGCCCCGCGCCTTGAGCTGATGGACGAGATGGGCATCGCCCGCTCGCTGATGTTCCCGACGCTGGCCTCCCTGCTGGAAGAGCGCATGCGCGATGATCCCGAGCTGATCCACGCGGTTGTGCACGCGCTGAACGAGTGGCTCCATGAGACCTGGCAGTTTGACTACAAGAACCGGATCTTCACCGTCCCCGTGATCAGCCTGCCGATCGTCGAGAAGGCGATCGAGGAGCTGAACTGGGTCCATGAGCGCGGCGCGCGGGCGATCCTGGTCCGCCCGGCCCCGGTGCCGGGCTGGGGCGGCACCCGGTCGTTCGCCCTGCCGGAGTTCGACCCGTTCTGGAAGCGCGCAAGCGACCTCGGCGTGCTGGTGGCCATGCACTCCTCCGACAGCGGCTACGCCCGCTACTCCCAGGAGTGGGAGGGCAGCCGCAACGAGCACCTGCCGTTCGTGGCCAACGTGTTCCGCATGGTCGGCGAGTGGCGGCCGGTGACCGACGCGGTCGCGTCCTGGGTCTGCCATGGCGCGCTCTTCCGGCACCCCGAGCTCAAGGTCGCGGTCATCGAGAACGGCTCGGCCTGGCTCGTCCCGCTGCTCGACCAGCTGGCCGACGTGTACAAGAAGGCCCCCGAGGGCTTCCTCGGCGACCCGGTCGAGGCGGTCAGGACCCGCATCGCGATTAGCCCGTTCTGGGAGGATGACCTCAAGGAGCTGGCGGGCATCGTCGGCGTCGACAACGTGCTGTTCGGCTCGGACTGGCCGCACCCGGAGGGCCTTGCCGACCCGGTCAGGTACGTCGACGAGCTCAGCCAGCTGAACGGCGAGGAGCAGGCCAAGGTCATGGGCGGTAACCTTGCCCGCCTGGTCGGGGCAACCCGGTCGTGAACATCGGCATGATCCTGGAGATGGCCGCCTCGGCTACCGAGCGCCCCGCCGTCGTGGCCGGCAGCCAGTCGCTGTCCGCCGCTGGCCTGCTCGAGCGGGCGACCGTCGCCGCCGAGCGGTTCAGCCAGTACCCGGCGGTCCTGTACCTGGGCACCAGCCACCTCGCCTACCCCATTGCCCTGTTCGGGGCGGCGGCGGCCGGCGTGCCGTTCATCCCGCTGAACTACCGGCTGGGCTCCGAGCAGCTGCGCGACCTGCTCGACCGCAACCCCGGGGCCCTCCTGCTCCGCCAGGAGGACCTCGACGCGCTGGCGGCCGGTGCTCCGGCCCGGGCGCCGCTGGGGAGCGTGCTGCCGGGGACGCCCACGCCGGACTCGCTCGCCCTGGCCGGCCCGGAGGACGACCCGGTGGCGGTCGTGCTGTACACCAGCGGCACCACCTCCGCCCCCAAGGCCGCGCTGCTGCGCCACCGGCACCTGCTGGCCTACGTGTGGAACACGGTGGAGTTCGGCTCGGCCGACGAGGGGGACGCGGCCCTGGTCGGGGTCCCGCCCTACCACGTCGCCGGCCTGGCCAACGTGCTGACCAACCTGTACGCCGGGCGCCGCCTGGTCTACCTGGCCGCGTTCGACCCCAGCGCCTGGCTGGCCACCGTCCGCGCGGAGCGGGTCAGCCACGCGCTGCTGGTGCCGACGATGCTGGCTCGCGTGGTCGCCGAGCTGCGCGAGCGCGGGGCGGACGATGCGGCGGTGCCGTCGCTGCGCAGCCTGGCCTACGGCGGCGCCCGGATGCCGCGGCCGGTCCTCGAGGACGCGCTGCGGCTGTTCCCCGAGGTGGGCTTCGTCAACGCCTACGGGCTGACCGAGACCGCCTCCTCGATCGCGGTGCTCGGCCCGGATGATCACCGGGCCGCGATCTCAAGCGGGGACCCGGCCGCCGCCGAGCGCCTCGGGTCGGTCGGCCGCGCGGTCCCCGGCGTCGAGTTCGAGGTCCGCGACGCCAGGGACCAGGTCCTGGCCCCGGGTGAGGTCGGCCTGATCTTCGTGCGGGGCGACCAGGTCTCCGGCGAGTACGGCGGGCACAGCGCGCTGGATGCCGACGGCTGGTTCCCCACCCGCGACCGCGGCTGGATCGACGCCGAGGGCTACGTGTTCATCGAGGGCCGCGACGACGACACGATCATCAGGGGCGGCGAGAACATCGCCCCGGCCGAGATCGAGGACGTGCTGCTCGCCTTCCCTGGGATCACCGAGGCCGCCGTGATGGGCGTCCCCGACCCCGAGTGGGGCCAGCGGCTCGTCGCGGTCGTGGTGTGGGGCTCCTCGGCGCGGGCCGCCGATCCGGAGCAGGTCAGGGACTTCGTGCGGTCACGGCTGCGGTCGTCGAAGACCCCCGAGGCGATCGTGTCCCGCTCCGAGCTGCCCAAGACGGACACCGGCAAGCTGCTGCGCCGGGTCCTCGCGGCCGAGCTGTCCGAGGGTGCCCCCGCCTGACGCTGGCTTACTCCCCGGTTGAACCGCCCGCAAGCTCGGCCACGATGTCCAGGTGGCCGAGGTGGCGGGCGTACTCCTGCAGCAGGTGGAACAGCACCCGCTCCAGCGTGGCGGGCGGATTGCCCGCCCAGCGCTCGCCGGGCCGGCCGATGTCGCTCAGCGCATGGCTGATGATTATTTGGTCAGAACGAGCCGTCCGCCGGTCTTGATCCGCCAGCAGGCTCTCCAGCGTCTCTCCCGGGGCCACGTGCCACCGGTCGTCCTTCCTGTCGCCCCACGGATCGCCGACGTTCTGGCCCTCGAAGCCCCACTCCAGCCAGCGCATCTCGACGTAGGTCAGGTGCTTGAGCAGCTCGAGCGGCGTCCAGCCGGACGGGACCCGGCTGGTGGTGAGGGCGGCTTCGGGAAGGGCGCGCAGCCTCCCGGCGAGCGCCGCGCGAAAGTAGCCGAGGTAGCGCAGGAACACCTCGGCCGTGGTCGGTATCGGCTCCGAGGGGTCGGGGAACCTAAGGGCAGGGGTCGGCTCGCTCACTCCGCCACCCTAGCCCGGGCTCAGCGAAACCGGACGAGGGCTTCCTGGGCGTAGGAGGCGACCAGGGTGCCGTCGGCGGTGAGGATGTCCCCCCGGCCGAAGCTGCGGGCGTGCGCCAGGATCGGGCTGTGCTGGCGCAGCAGCAGCCAGTCGTCGGTCCGGAACGGCCGGTGGAACCAGATCGTGTGCGCGGTGACCGCGGACGCGAACGCCTTCTGCGCGTCGGCCTGGGTGATCCCCTCGACCGGGCGCAGCGCGGTGCCGATCAGCGTCAGGTCAGTGGCGTACGCGGCCAGTGCCTGGGCCGTTGAGTCGCCCGTGGCCGGGGTACGCCACCACAGGCTGAACTCCGGCGCCGCCACCTCCTGGGTGTCCAGCTCAACCGAGGTGCGGGTCTCGAACGGCAGCATGCCGATCTCGACGGCCTCGCTGTCTTCCGGGGCGTCCGTGACCGGGGGCACGGTCTGGACCGAGCGCCCCTCCTCGTGGGCGTGCAGGGACACCGACGCCGTGCCGATGACGCCCTTGGACTGCCGCGCGATGATGATCAGCGAGGCGAACGTGCGGCCGTCGGAGTACTTAGCCACCTCATAGCGCACGGGCTCCTCCGCGGTCCCCTCGCGCGGGAACTGGGCGTGCAGCGACTTGATGGACTTTCCCTGGCAGGTACGCCCCGCCGCCATCGCGAACTGGGCAAGCAGCTGCCCGCCGAACAGCCGATGGTAGTCGAGCGGTAGGTTCTTGCCCTCGAAGGCAAGCGTCGCCGCACCGTCGCCGCCCACGCCCTCACTCAGGTCAAGGCAAGAAAGCAGGTCATCCCAAAGTTCAGCCACACCCCACTATAACCAGAATCTCCTCATTCGAGAACACCATTCTCCACCCACCCCGCCCCGCTCCCGCTGTGTCTCTCCCCGTGCCCCCCGTGTGCCCCTACTCCGCCTCGCCCTGTGTGTCTCGCTCCGGCCCTAGTCCCGTCGTTCCTGCCGTGTCTCGCCCCCGCCCTGGCTCCACTGCCGTCACTCGAGCTGTGTCTCGCCCCGTGCCCCCCGTGTGCCCTGCTCCGCCTCGCCTAGCGCCCGGCCCCGGGCCGCTGGCAGCAGCGGTGTAGACACCGCTGTCACGGCACATTGCTGTCGATGGAGCAGCACTGTCGGGGGACTTTGTGGTCGATGGAGCAGCGCTGTCGGGGGACTTTGTGGTCGATGGAGCAGCGCTGTCGCCCAGGTGACAGCGCTGCGGCATTGCGGACATTTTCCCTTAGCAGCGCTGCGTCGCCGCTGCTACGGACTCGCTCCGGCGGCCCTTAACTCTGGTCCTGGCTGTCCCTCGCGCCCGCCCCGTAACGGCGGCTCGATCAGGCGCCGGCGAAGCCCTTCGAGCAGAAGTCCCAGATCTCGTCGGCCGTGGTCACCGGCAGGTCCTCGCTGTCAGAGACGACGGCCGACTGCGCGACGAACATCACGGTCTGCATGGTGAGGGCGGCGGCCCGGCGTGGATTGACGCCAGCACGCAGCTTGCCGGCTTCCTGGGCCTCGGTCAGCAGCTCAGAGATCAGCGCGAGCAGCGGTGCGTGCGCCCCGCGCACCTCGGTCGGGTGCGAGATCAGCAGGCGCGGCGCGAACTCGGTGAACAGCGGGCGCTTGGCCCCGGGGTCCGGCCGGGACAACTCGAACAGCAGCTGGACGGCGACCTTCACCCGGTCAAGCGCGTCCTCGGGCACGGACGCCGCGGCCCGGATCTGGTCGGTGGCCCGCCGCAGCGCGTCCTCGAACAGCGCGAGCAGCAACTCGTGCTTGCCGTCAAAGTGCTGGTAGAAGCTCCGCAGGGACTGATTAGAGGCCTCAACCACCTGCTGCACGGTGAAGTCCGTCGTGCCTTCCCTGGTGATCAGGCTCTGAGCCGCGTCAAGGAACCGCTGGACGCGCTGCTCGGCGCGCTGCTTCGCCGCTCGGGTGGAGCGCTCGACGGCTCGCTGCTTCCATGCGGGCTCGTCCTCAGCCGGGGCGGCGAGCGCGTCCATCTTCTGCGTCATGTCTACGGCACCTTACATCGGCGGTTACGGTAGGCGACTCTCGGTTCATGCGGAGCAACCTTCTGCTCTCACGATATCGTCATTGTCAGAATTTTTTATTCCCATTGTGAGCCGATCGCCAGCGTGTCCTCGCACGTGGCCGCGTGCTCCTCCTGACCGGCCCGACGCTGCGCGGGACCCGCTCCGTCATCATGCCCTCCCGCCCCGGTCGCGCGCGCTGCTCCCGCGACGCTCCTTCCGTGCCTCAGGCGGCACCAACGGCAGCGCGGTCGGGCGTGCGGTTCGCCCGGCTAGCTCTGGCAACTTGATTCTCTCATATGGAGAAGCTAACTTTCTATCTCGGAAGGAGCGTGTTTGCATCATGACGACGCCAGCGCTGAGCCCGCGCATGGGTGACCAGCTCGCCAGCACCGTATGTACGACGAGGGTGGTCGTGGTCCGAGCTCCGGCGGACCGTAGCCCGGTCATCGAGTGTGGCGGAAGCCCCATGGTGGCCGGGGCGCCTATGGGCAAGCCGACGCCGCCGGCCCCCGGTGCCGTCACGCTCATCGGCAAGCGGTACGTGGACGCGAGCGAGACCGTGGAGTTGCTCTGCACCTCCTCCGGCGCCGGCCAGCTGACCTGTGACGGCGTGCAGATGACGCTCAAGGTCGCCAAGCCGCTGCCCGCCTCAGACTGACCGGGCCTAACTCCGGCAGCAGGGCCCACTAGAAACCGGGCCCGCCGGCAGCAGGGACCCACCGGAAACCGGGCCCACCGGCAAGGAGGGCGGGCCGGGTCCGGGTGCGGCCCGCCCGCTTGCATCGGGCGTCTACCACGTGTTATGGGTTCCGGCAGCCCCTGACAGAAATAGGCAAATTACGCCACAGTAACCCCTTGTCCCGGTGCCCTTAACCAATCTAATGTGCGTTCAGTAGGTTGGTTGAAGGGAGCCTGGTGGCCGATCAGCGGAGATATGCCACCCTTCTCGCCAAGGGAGAGGACCGCAGGCAGCGGATACTCGCCGCCGCCCAGCGCCTGCTGACCCGCAACGGGAGCCGTGGCACGACCCTGGGGCAGATTGCCCGGGAGGCGGGCGTTAGCCCGGCCGGACTGCTGCACCACTTCCAGTCCAAGGAGCAGCTCCTGCACGCCGTCCTCGACGCGCGAGATGCCGATGACCTGGCTGCTTCCGACCTCAAGGGCGACCCCATCGAGAACCTGCGGAAGGTCGCTGAGCGCTTTGAGCGCTCTCCGGAGCTGATCGGGATGTTCACGGTGCTGCTGACCGAGAACCTCAACCCCGACGCGCCGCTGCACGACCGCTTCCTCGCTCGGTACCGGCTGTCGGTGGACATCCTCGCCCGCAGCATCCGGCGCGGGCAGCGCGCGGGCCGCTATCGCCCTGACTTGGACCCGGCCATCAAGGCCGCGGAGATAGTCGCTTTCCTCACCGGAATGGAGACCTCATGGTTGCTCGATCCGTCGCTGCCACTGGACGCGGTATTCCGCGAGTACACCAGCTCTCTCGCCCGGGAGCTCGAGTGCGGACCGCAGTCAGGCCCTCGCTGAGGCCCCGCCTGGCGGTCATCGCGCCGACAGCGGCCGACGCCGTCGAGTGCGCGGGCGGCTGGCTGTTCGACCAGGCCCTTGCGGGATGGGACGTCACCGTCATCACCGACGAGCGGGCCGACCACCCGTCGCTGCGGATACTCGGGGCCCGCGGGCACACGCTGGAGGCGGCGCTCGCCTACCCGGCGGACGGAGCCTGCGTTTCCGCGATCGCCCTGTCGGCCGCGATGTTCGAGTCCGACGAGCGCGTGCGCCGCATGGTCCTCGGCGCAATCGAGACGGGCCTGCCCGAGTTGCGCGTGTGGGGCGCCGGCGACGGCATGCCCGCGGAGCTGGCGGGCCGCGCCGATCCTGTGTCACACCGGCTGAGTGCCGCCGCGCGAGCGTTCAAGGCCCAGGCACTCGCCGCGGCCGCCATCGGGAAGGACGGCCTGGCCAGCACCGAGGTGTTCAGGCGCGGCGAGTTCCGCCACCTCAGCCTGGCCGCCTCACACTGAGCCAGCCCCCAGCCCCGACCCGCCACCCAGGCCCCGACCCGCCCCCCAGGCCCCGACCCGCCACCCAGGCCCCCGACCCGCCACGCAGCCCCGAGCCCCCGACCCGCCACCCAGGACCCGCCACTCAGGACCCACCACTCCGGACCCACCACTCCGGATATTGCGTTCTCTGAAAAGAGAATGCTATTCTCGGAGTAGTGCCGGAGGGCCGTGGCAAGGGAGTGACCATGGAAGAGCTCGGTGCGGCAGCCCGCAAGCGCTCGCTGATCACTCGGATCCTGGCCTTTCTCGCCACGCCGCCGCCCCCGCCACGCCGTCACTTCAGCAAGCACTGGCGCCGGCCCGGCAATCACAAGCCAGGTTTCTAGCGATCACGAGCCGGGCTTCCGAGGCGGATCGATGAGCCTGGCCACCGGGTGAGTGACCGTCGATGCCCACCCGCCTGCCGCGCCGCCTGACACGACACAGGCCACCACATCTACCACGACACCCACCAGGACGCCCGCCGCGATACCTGCCACGACGGCTTCCGGGCGAGGCCCCGCCCGCCGCTACCGCGCGCCGCCATCGCGTGGCAACTGGAACGCTCCTGATAAACTCCATTCAAATACTTTGTCGATACAGGCGTCATTGATACAGGAAGGCAAAAGGCTGGTCGTGAATGACCGTGCTGAGGCCTGGCTGCGCCGGCGGACTTCCCACTGGCGAGACTGGCCGGCCGACCGGCTGCTTGACTGGAAGCGGCAGCGGGGGACCCGGATTAGCGTCGTCATCCCGGCGCGCGACGAGGAGGCGACGGTCGGCGACGTCGTTGGCGCGCTACGGGACGACCTCATGATCGGGGTGCCACTGATCGACGAGCTCGTCGTGATGGACTCCGACTCGGTGGACGGTACGGCACGGGTTGCCGAGCGGGCCGGGGCACAGGTCTACCGCTGCCAGGACGTGGCGCCCGACCTGGGCACGCATCCGGGCAAGGGCGAGGCCCTGTGGAAGTCGCTGCTCGTCACGACCGGCGACATCCTGGTGTTCGTCGACGCCGACCTCACGCTGTGGGGCAGCCACTTCGTGACCGGGCTGCTCGGGCCGCTGCTGTGCCCTGGTGGCGAGCAGGCCATGCTGGTCAAGGCCTGCTACGACCGCAGGGCCGGCGACACGCCCGATGGCGGGACGGTCGGCGGCGGGCGGGTCACCGAGCTGGTCGCCCGGCCGTTGCTCAGCTTGTGGTGGCCCGAGCTGGCCGGCGTGGCCCAGCCGCTGTCGGGGGAGTGGGCCGCGCGCCGGCCTCTCCTTGAGGAGCTGTCCGTCCCGGTCGGCTACGGCGTCGAGATCGCGGTACTCATCGACACCGCCGGCCGGCACGGAATGGACGCCATCTCCCAGGTGGACCTCGGGGAGCGCGGGCATAGCCACCAGGCGGACGCGGACCTCGCCGTCATGGCGGCGGAGATAATGCTTGTCGCCGAGCGCCGCCGGCCCGGCGCGTGGGACGGCAGCCTCCCGCAGGGGCCCGAGCTGGTCCAGTTCACCCGCGCTGACGGCGAGCTGCGGCCGCGGCACCGGGCGGTGCCGCACGCTGAGCGGCCACCGCTCAGCTCGCTCCTGACCGGCATGGGACTATCGGCGGCCGAGCTAGCGGGGAGGGACCGATGACGAGCGGGCAGGCCGCGAGCGGGGCAGCGGCCGCGCGGGAGCCGGGGCCGTTGCGGCTGGGCGGCCGTGAGTTCGGGCCGCGGGACCGGCTCGTCATGGCGATCGTGAACCGGACACCGGACTCGTTCTACCGGCCTGGGGTGACGTGGGACGAAGGGGCGGCGCTTGCCCGGGTTGATCAGGTGGTCGCGGAGGGCGCGGACATCCTCGACGTGGGCGGTGTTCCGGCGAAGCCAGGCCAGCAGGTGACGGCGCACGAGGAGATCAGGCGGGTCGTGCCGTTCATAGCGGCCGTCCGTGCCGCCTACCCGGAGCTGGTGATCAGCGCCGACACCTGGCGGCACGACGTCGGCCGGGCCGCCTGCGAGGCGGGCGCGAACCTGCTCAACGACACCTGGGGCGGCTGGGATCCCAAGCTGACCGACGTGGCCGCCGAGTTCGGGGCCGGGCTGGTGTGCTCGCACGCGGGCGGGCTGCCGCCGAGGACGCGCCCGTTCCGTGTCTGGTATGACGACGTGGTCGCGGACGTGCTCGAGACTGTCCTCGGCCTGGCCGGGCGGGCGCTGCGAGCCGGGGTTGACCCGGCGCGGGTCATCATCGATCCGGCGCACGACTTCGGCAAGAACAGCTGGCACTCCCTCGAGGTCACCCGGCGGCTGACCGAGCTGACCGAGACAGGCTGGCCGGTGCTGCTGTCGGCGTCGCACAAGGACTTCGTCGGCGAGGCGCTCGGCGCCGGCATCGAGGAGCGGCTGGCGGGCACGCTCGCCACCACGGCCGTGGCCGCCTGGCAGGGCGCGCGGGTCTTTCGCGCGCACAACGTCGCGGAGACTCGCCAGGCCCTGGACATGGTGGCGGCGATCCGCGGTGACCTGCCGCCCGCGCGCATGGTCAGGGGGCTGGCGTGAGCGAGCCGACGGGCGCGGTGCCACCTGGACGCAGCGGGAACCTCCACGGTCGAGGAGCGGGCACGAGGGAAGGCACCACCGTGAACTGCGCCACCATCAACCGCGCCCCGCGGCGAGCGGAGGAGGCAGCGTGATTACCGCGGCCGCCGTGGTGCCGTCGCCGCCGCTGCTCGCGCGCGAGCTGACCGGGCGGCAGGTGGTGCTGCCTGAGCTCAGGGAAGCCTGCGCGGTGGCCGTCGGACGGCTGCTGGCGGGATCGGCCGACGTCGTCGCGGTCGTGGGGGCCGGGCCGCGAACCACGGCCTGGGATTCCGGGGCACGGCTGAACCTCCTGGCCTGGGGGCCGATGGCCCGCGGCGCCAGGGGCGAGACGGCCGCGGCGGGCGAGACGGCCGCGCCGGGCAAGCCCGGGCTGCCGCTTGCACTCGGCATCGGGGCCGCGCTGCTTGACGAGGCCGGCTACGCCGGCCCACGGGTGCTGCGGGCGATCGACGGCTCGGCCTCCGCGGCGGACTGCCTGGCGGCTGGCGCCGAAATCGCCAGCCTGGGCGAGCGGGTCGCGCTCCTCGCCGTCGGCGACGGCAGCGCGCGCTGCACCCCGGCCGCGCCCGGCTACTTCGACGAGCGCGCCGAGGGGTTCACGGCTTGCGCCGATGCGGCGCTGCGCAGCGGTGACATGGCCGCGCTGGCCGCCCTGGACGCGAGCCTGGCGGCCGAGCTGATGGCGACCGGCAGGGCCGCCTGGCAAGTGCTCGCCGGTGCCGTCGGCCCGCGGCGGCGGGCGCCGGGCGACGTGCTGTACGCCGGCGCGCCGTTCGGCGTGGCCTACCTCGTCGCCGTCTTGGACCTCGCTTAGCCCGCTGTCGCCACGTCCTGTTAAAGGAGCCCCCGCATGACACTCAAAGAGCAGCGCCGCGGCCGCAAGATCGCCATGTCGCAACTGGAGCTTGACGCCTTCCTGGCCAGCGAGCGGACCTGCCGGGTCGCCACCGCCAGCCCGGCGGGCCCGCACAACACGCCACTGTGGTTCGTCTGGGACGGGACCACGCTGTGGCTGACGTCCATCGTCAAGAGCCAGCGGTGGGCCGACCTGGCGCGCGACCCGCGCGTGGCCGTCCTCGTCGACGCGGGCGAGGCCTACGACCAGCTGCGCGGCGCGGAGTTGCGCGGCCGGGTCGAGATGGTGGGCGAGGTGCCCCGCACCGGCCAGCCGAACGAGGAGCTCGCCCAGCCGGAGCTGGCAATGGCCCGCAAGTACTACGGGTCCGACACCTTCCACTACGACGGCCGGCACGCCTGGCTCAAGCTGGTACCGGAGAAGGTCACCAGCTGGGACTTCCGCAAGCTGGCCGCGCTCTAGGCCGCGGGGCGACGCACATGGGCGACCTGCCATCCATCCTCGAACTGCTCGACCTTGAGTACATCGAGGAGGACATCTACCGGTCCCGCGTCACGCATCCGGAGCCACGCCGGCTGTTCGGCGGCCAGGTGGCCGCGCAGGCGCTGTATGCCGCGGGCAAGACCGTCCCGGCCGGCCGGGAGCCGCACTCGCTGCACGGCTACTTCCTGCGCTCGGGCGAAGCCCACCGGTCGACCCTGTTCCGGGTGGACCGGGACCGTGACGGCGGGGCCTTCTCCGCCCGCCGTGTGGTCGCCATCCAGAACGGCGAGGTCATCTTCAACATGGCCACGTCGTTCGCACGTCCCCGCACCGCCGGCGAGCCGCTGCCGGACCGCGACGCGACGCCGGCCGCCGCGTTTCCCGCCGTCGCCGGCCTGCCGGTCCAGAAGTACCCGCGGCACCCCTCGTTCGAGTTCCGCCACGACCCCTCCTCTCCTGGCCGGCTGCCCGAGCGGTTCTGGGTCCGCTGCCTGGAGCGGCTTCCGTCGGCCGAGGAGGACCCGCTGCTGCACACCGCCGTGCTCGCCTACATCTCCGACATCTCGACCGGGCTCATCGCGCTGGAGCCGCCCGGCTACACCGCTTCGTCGAGCATCGACCACGCCGTCTGGTTCCACCGCCCGGCCCGGATGGACGGCTGGATCAGGCAGGAGATGCGCCCGGAGACCGCCGCGGGCGGGCGGGGCTGGTACACCGGCGCGTGCTTCCACGCCGACGGCGCCCGGGTCGCCAGCATCGCCCAGGAGGCCCTGTTCAGGAAGGTGCGGTGACCGAGTCCATGTGCCAGATCAGCGCCTTGCCCAGCTTCCTCGGGGAACCGCCAGGCAGCGGCTCCCAGCTTGGCGGCAACTGACTCCCGTCGTGCCAGCGCATCCCCACCTGGCCCGCCAGCACGACGATCCGCTTCTGCGGGCGGTACCGGTCGATCGGCACGCCAGCCTGCTCGGTGCAAAATTGAGCCCACAACTCGGCGTCGCGGGCCAGGCCACCGGATGATCGCCAGCGCCATTCCTGGCGCGCGGCCTCGACGCGATCAAGCACCAGCTTGCCCAGGGCCGACTTCCGCACGCCCCGCCTGACCTCGGTGCCCGACCCCTGCCCCCAGCGGCCCGTGACGAACCATCGCCCGTCGAACTCGTGAAACTCGACGATGACGCTGGTGGGGGAGGAATTCGGCAAGCTGCCGAGGTGACGGGACATAGGCCAAGTATCCCAGTCAATCGCCCCTGGCTCACCGGCGTCGCTAAACGGATTCCAGCCACGCGCTGATGGCCTCGGTGTCCGCCCCCGGCGCGGCGGCGCGTCCCGGCGCGGGCGTGGGCGGGCGAGGCGGCAGGACCGCCTGCCGCCGCCCGAGGGCACGGCAGGTGACCGAGGAGCCGTCAGGACTGAGGTCGTGCTGGCCGTGATCAGGTGCGGTCGCGGCGGCGAACGAGGCGGCGACCGCGCGCATCGGCAGGTCAAGGAGCTCGCCACCGCCAGCCGCGACCGACCGTGCGATCGCCAGCGCGCCGGTTATCCCGGTCAGCGGGTCGGCGATGGCGTCCGCGCAGAACACCGGCTTGCCGTCGGCGGCCTGGCCGACCAGGCCGCCGGCCACGGCCGCGTCATCACCGAAGGCGACCCGCTCAGGATGGTCGCGCCCGTAGCCGGTGATGCTGAGCCACACCTGGCCTTCCCTGTGCCAGAACGACCCGGGGGCCAGTCCCAGTTGCGCCAGCGCCCGCGGCCGCGAGGCCTCGATCACCACGTCGGCGACGGACAACAGGCGAGCGAGAACAGACCGGCCGCGGCCCGTTCTGAACGGGATGACGAGGCTCTCGTGTCCGGCATGAAGCCAGTCGTAGAACCGCTGGTCTGCCGATCGAGCGCCGTCCAGGCGGTCGGCGGACTCGACCTTGATGACCCGTGCGCCGGCCAGCCCGAGCAGCCGGGCGCACAGCGGGCCTGCCCACATCGAGGACAGGTCGGCGACGACCGCGCCCCGCAGGCTGGCGCCGGGGGACCGCGCGGCGATGCTGGCCGCCCGCCACGGCGGCCACGGGGGCTCCTGCGGTCGCGAGGACGCCGCCGGGCAGGCAGGCGCCGGCGCCTGCCTGGGCAGGGTGGCGGCCGGGATGCCAAGGAGCTGCGCGCCGTCGGCCAGCTCGCGCGCCGTTCGCTGGCCCGCGGCCGGTCCGAGCATCGCCCAGGCGGCCTGCGCGCTGGCGGGCTCGCCACCGGTCCCGGCGCCGAGGATGGCCAGCAGCGCCGGGACGGCGGCGATGTCGTCGGCCCGGCTGAGGGTGACCGCGCACCAGCCGTCCGCCGTCGCGAGCAGGCGGCTTGAGCCGCCAGCCGATGCCTGTCCTCGCCGGGTGAAGCCGCTGAGGCCAGCCCGTCCGGCGATGAGCTCGGCCGGGTCCGCCCGCACCTCGCGGCCCACCTGCCTGGTGACCTCGGCCAGCTGCCCGGCGACGCGGCGGAGCAGGCTGAGGGCCGGCGCCGGCGACGTGACGGCGGCGCCGTCCGGCGGCCCGGTCAGCGCCATCGCGCCGCAGGCCGCCCAGTCAAGCACGTGGCACCGGTCGACGCCGCTGGCGGACACTGCCCCTCCAGGCTGATAAGACGGCAGGCGAACCCTCAGCGTACGACGCCTGGTGGCAGAAACGAGAGCGGGGCGTGCGCTGATCGCGCCCGCCCCGCCAGCCAGTTCATGACGCTGGCTTAACCTCACGGGTAGATGAGGATCTCCGATGCCTGGGCGCCGTTCTGGACGTTGTTGGCCGTGTAGCTGAGCTGCACGTACTGGTCACTGGTCCCGGACGGGAGCTGGATCGTGACCGTGTTGCCGGTGGACGGGTTCCAGGTGTAGGTGGCCGAGGCCACCAGGGTGCTGAACGTGGTGTCGTTGGTCGAGCCGAGGACGGACAGCGTCTGGGTCCTGGTCTGCCAGGCGCTTGACGGTGGCAGGTCGATGGTGACGGAGCCCAGGGTCTGCACCGACTGGAGGTTGATCGTGATCGTGCTTGGCCAGGCGCCGTTGCTGGCTTCCCAGTAGCTGCTGGTGTTGCCGTCGACGGCGTTGGCGGGGACGTAGGTCTGGGTGTAGCTGGACGCGGTGACCGGGGCATTGAGCGCCAGGTCGGTGGTGGAGCTAGTGCCGGTGCCTGACAGGGCGACGGCTAGCGGGCTGCCGGGGGCGCTGGAGGCGACCGACAGGCTGCCGCTGGCCGGCCCCGGCGCCGTTGGCGTGAACTTCACGCTGACGGTGCACGAGCCGTTGGCCGCGATCGAGGTGCCGCAGGTGCTGGTCTGGCTGAACGGCCCGCTCACGCTGACCGAGGAGACCGAGACCGCGCTGCTGTTCGGGTTGGACACCGTGATCGTCTGGGCCGCGCTGGTCGACCCGACGCTGGTGTTACCGAACGAGGCGCTCGACGGTGACGCGGAAAGCGGCGAGCTTGTGCCGTTGCCGCCCCCGCCGCCACCGGGGAAGATCTCGAATTCCGACAGCTGGGCGGCGCTCCAGCCGGTGTTGCCTGTGAAGCTCAGCTCGACGTACTGGGCGCTGGTCCCTGACGGCAGGCTGATCGTGACCGTGTTGCCGGTCGACGGGTTGAAGGTGTACCCGGCGGAGCCGACGATCTGGCTGTAGGACGTCCCGTTGGTGCTGCCGAGGACCGACAGCGTCTGGGTGCGGGTGCTCCAGGCCGACGACGGCGGCAGGTCCAGCGTGATCGACCCGATCGACTGCACCGAGCCCAGGTTGACCGAGATCGTCTGCGGGTAGGCGGCGCCGTCCGTGCTCTCCCAGTAGCTGCTGGTGTTGCCGTCGGTCACGTTGCCGGCCACGTACGTCTGGTATGAGCTGCTCGCCGTGGCCGGCTGGTTCAGCGCGATGTTGGTCGTGGAGGTGATGCCGTTACCGCTCAGCCCGACGGTCAGCGGGTTGTTGTTGGCGTTGCTGTTCACCGACAGGGTGCCGGAATTGGTCCCGCCCGCGGTCGGCGTGAACTTGACGGTCACCGTGCAGGAGCCGCTGACCGCGATGGACGTGCAGTTGTTGGCCTGGCTGAAGGCCCCGGTAACCGCGACGCTCGAGACGGTCGCGGCGGTGGTGCCCGAGTTGGTCACCGTCACCGTCTGGGTGGCGGGCGAGGAGCCGACCAGGGTGGCGGGGAAGGACAGGCTAGCGGGGGAGGCGCTAAGCACCGGGCCTGGTGCCGTGCCAGTGCCGGTCAGGCTCACCGTGCTGGTGACCCCGCCGGCGTTGACCGTGAGGCTGCCCGTGCGCGTGCCGGTCGCCGTCGGCGAGAACGTCACGGTGACCGTGCACGAGCCGTTGGCCGCGATCGACGAGCCGCAGTTGTTCGCCTGGGCGAAATCGCCGCTGGTTGATATGGACGAGACGCTGGCGGCGGCGCTGGTCGGGTTGCTGACCGTCACGCTCTGCGATGCGCTGGTCGTGCCGGTCACCTGCGGGCCGAAGGTCAGCGCGGTCGGGCTGGCGTTCACGCCGGTGACGGGGTAGGGCGGGTAGACCGGGGGTGGCGCGTCTCCGACGCTGCACCCGGCCGGGGTGATGCCGGAGTTGCCGCCGTCATCGGTGACGGCGAAGGCGGTGCCCTCGCAGCTGTAGCTCGGGTCGTTGCCCTCGCTGGCCTGCGCGACGCCGGTCGCCGTCACGTTGGTGAAGCTGGCCGAGCCGCCGGTCTGTTCCTGCAGGGCGAAGGTGCCGGTGCCGATGATGGACACGTTGCTCAGGTTGACGTTGCTGATCGTGCCCTCAACCCACTGGACCGCCTCGAACGGGCTCTGCTCGATCAGCGCGTTGGTCACGTTGACCGGGCCGCCGCCCCAGCCCTGGCTGCCGTCGAACCACAGCGCGCCCACGCCGAACTGCCAGTTCGGGTCGAGGCTGCCGTCCCTGATCATCGTGTTGTTGGAGATGGTGGTCAGGCCGACCGGGGTGGAGGTGAACCGCTGCCCGACCTGGATGCCGCCGCCCTGGGTGATGCCGGTGTCCACCACCAGGTTGCCGGTGACGGTGTTGTTGTTGCCGCCGTAGACCGCGATGCCGTTGGCCAGCTGCTGCAGCTGGACGGTGTTGCTGGAGATCGTGATGCCGGAGTCGGCCCCGATGCTGGAGTCGGCCCAGAGCGCGATGCCATCGTCGCCTGTGTTCCGCACGTCGTTGTTGGTGACGGTGGAGCTGGTGACGCCGCCGTGCAGGTTGATGCCGTCGGCCGTGGTGTCCCTGATGCGCATGCCGCTGATGGTCAGGTTGGTCATCGGGCCGTCCAGCCAGACGCCGACCTTCATGTGCTCGATCCAGATGTTCTTGATCGTCGAGTTGCTGTAGGCGCCGCCGATGCCGTTAACCGCGCAGCTGTCGCAGCGCTCGTTGACCTGGCCGGAGATCGCGAAGTTCTCCAGCGTCACGCCGGTGCTCGGGTTCGGCGCCGCGTTACCGTAGAACCCTGGCGCCGTGCCGATGATGGTCGAGTACCACATTCCGGCCCCGGCGATGGTGACGTTGTTGGGCACGGTGATGTGACCGGGGATGTTGTAGGAGCCCGGCGGGATCCAGACCGTGCCGCCCGAGCCCGCCGCGCTGATCGCCGCGTTGAACGCGTTGGTCGAGTCGTTCACGCCGGTCGAGTCGGCGCCCTCGCTGACCACGGAAACCGAGCCGGACGGCTGGCTCAGCGCCGTCGGGACCTGCTCGAAGTCGGCCAGGTCGATGGTGTAGGACGACGCGGTGTCCTCCGAGTCGACCTCCAGCTTGAAGGTCGTGCCCTGTGGATAGGTCGTGGTGAACAGCCGGTGCACCTCGTCGTAGAAGTGGTGCGGGTTGCCACTGCCCGGCGTGTTGACGAACGGGTAGCTGCCGTAGTACCAGCTGAAGTTGTTGGTCAGCGTGAAGTCGGACTGCTTGACGCCGTTGATGTACAGCGAGAGCGACGCGTTGTACGCCGAGCCGTCGGAGCTGTCAGGGATGCTGTAGCGGAAGTCGATGGAGTTGGTCGTCACCGGGGTGGTGAACGTGACGAACTGGCCCGAGCCGTTGCCCGCGAGGGTCACGGCCTTGCGGCCGGAGGCCTCGTCGGCTAGCTGGCCCTGGGTGTAGCTCGGCCCGATGACCGTGCCGTTGGTGGCCGAGCTCTCGGCCTGGACTTCGGCATAGGCCAGGCTGGCGCCGCTGCCGCCGGTGGCGGTCGCTGCGAGTGCTGGCTGGGCCGCGAGCACCGCGACACCAGCGACGCTGGCCGCGGCCAGCGAGACGGACATCGCGCTCAGCGCGACCAGCCGTCTCATTCTTCGAACGGGGTGGAACACCATCGATCCTCTCGCCGGAGAGCCGGGCCCTGCGGGGACAGGCCCGGGACAGCGTCATGTAACACCATCGACATTCACCGTAAACTTGACGACATTGCTTTGCAAGATCCCGATTTTGACAAGCAAGAGCTCTACTAATCGCAGCAAGGATGAAAGCCATCCAGCTCCGTGTGACTAATGGGGAAAAAGGAAACCCGTGCCACGACAGTGGCACGGGCTAAAGCGCAGAGTTACTGAGGGATGCGCTACCCCTGAGAGGTCAGGCCATCAGTGCTGGTGGTGGTGCTCGTGACCCTCGTGCGAGTGCTCATGCGCGGCGATCTCGGCCCGGACATCATCCATGTTCAGGTCCTTGACCGCGCTGATGACCTGCTCAAGGCCCGCCGCGGGCAGCGCGCCTGCCTGGGAGAACACCAGGATGCCGTCACGGAAGGCCATCAGCGTGGGGATCGAGGAGATGCCGGCCGCCCCGGCCAGCCCCTGGTTCGCGTCGGTGTCGATCTTGCCGAACGTGATGTCCTCATGCTTCTTGCTGGCCTCCTCGAAGACCGGCGCGAACGCCCGGCACGGCCCGCACCAGGACGCCCACCAGTCGACGAGGGTGATCCCCTCCTTCGTCACGGTCTCCTCGAAGCTGTCCTCGGTCAGGGCGACGGTGCTCACGTGATGGCTCCTCTGTCTTGGCAGGGTGTGTTTCCCCTGGCGCGTATAACGCGCTCAAGCGCCCGGCATTCCCGGCGCTCGCCCCTACAGTCCCGGCGCCGTTACGCGTCGGCGGCCAGGCCCCCGGCGATCGGGGCCTGGCTGCTCCAGGGGAAGTTGATCCAGCGGTCGGTCCGCCGCCACACGTAGTCACACTTGATCATGGACGACGGCTTCTCGTAGATGACCGCCGTCCGCGCCTGGGCCACGTAGTCGCGGACGAATCCGTGCACCAGCTCCAGCGTCTTGCCCGAGTCGGCCACGTCGTCGGCGATCAGCACGTTCTTCTGGGAGAAGTCGACCGCCTGCGGCACCGGCGGAAGCATGACCGGCATGTCCAGGGTCCGGCCGACCCCGTTGTAGAACTCGACGTTGATCACGTGCAGGTTCTTCACCGACAGCGCGTAACCCAGCGCCGCGGCCAGGAAGAACCCGCCTCGCGCGATCGCCAGGATGAGGTCCGGCCGGAACCCGTCGTCCGCGATCGACTGCGCCAGCTGGCGCGAGGCATCCCCGAAGGACTGCCAGCCGAGCTCTTCCCGTTCACTTGTCATGCCGTGACCCTAACAGCCAGCGCTGGCGGCCTGAAGCCCCGCTCTCACGCCCCTCGCGGGCCAGTCGCTCGCGAGCCAGCCGCCGGTGAGTCAGGGGGCGTCGAGCGCCGCGGTGGCGGCCTCCACGCCCGATCCGATGTCGGCCCTGATGCCAAGCGAGCGCAGCGCGCGGCCCGTCGCCGTTACCGCCAGGACCGCGCTGAGCGGGAAGGCACTCGGCCCCATGTGCCCGACCCGCAGCAGCTTGCCCGACAGGTCGCCGTGCCCGCCGGACAGCAGCACGCCCGACTGGGCCAGCGCGATCCGGCGGACCTCGCGCTCGTCCGTCCCGTCCGGCAGCCTGACCGCGGTAACGGTGTCCGAGCGGGTCGCCGGGTCCGGTGCCCACAGCTCGAGGCCGAGTCCGGCGAAGCCGGCCCGGGTGGCCCGCGCGGCGCCCTGGTGGCGCAGGCGGACCGCCTCGGGCCCCTCGGCCAGGTACTGCTCCAGGCAGGCGCGCAGCCCGTAGATGTCGCTGACCGAGGGCGTGAACGGGAACGGCTTGCCCGGCAGGTGGGCGTCGCGCCAGTCCGCGATGGACAAGATCGAGGCGCGCGGCGCGTTCGGGTTGGCCTCGATCCGGCGCCACGCCCCGTCGCTGACGTGCAGCAGCGATAGCCCGGACGGCCCGCCGAGGCATTTTTGCGGCGCTACGACCGCCAGGCTGTCCCCCCAGCTCGCGAAGTCGCAGCGGATGCCGCCGAAGGCCGAGACCGAGTCGACGATGAGCAGCGCGCCCCGCGCGCGGGTGATGGCGGCGATCGCGTCGACGTCGTTCACCGTGCCAGAAGGCGTCTCGCAGTGCACCACGCTGACCACGCTGATGTCCGGCCGGCGGGCGAACGCCGCGGCGACCTCCTGCGGCGGCACCGCGCTGTCGTAGGCGGCCTCGACCTCGATGACCTCGCGGGCGTACCGCCGCGCCCACGACCCGTATCCCTGGCCGAACACCCCGGACACCAGGTTGAGCACCACGTCATCGGGCCCGATCGCGCAGGCCGCGCTGGCCTCGAGGCCGACCACCCCCTCGCCCTGCATGATGACCGGGGTCTGTGGCGTGCCGAACGCCTGCCGCAGCAGTTCGGCCGTCTGCGCGTAGCACGCCACGAAGGCCGGGTCCAGGTGATTGAGGATCGGGCTGCCCAGCGCGGCCAGCGTGGCCGGGGTCGCTCCCGTCGGCCCGCCCGTCAGGTTGAACGGCTGGCTTCCTGCGCTGACCTGGACCTGCTGCACGGCGGTAACCTCCTGGGCTCAATGAGGATCATTCTGCCGTGCCGCGGAACTAGGCACCCGGCCGCGCCCCCGTCAGTGCGCCGGCCAGGGTGAAGCCCGGGTCCACCTGCCCGGCGAGGTCGCCGCCGGTGGCCTTGTTCGCCCAGGACCGCGCGTTCCTCACGTGGAGCTCGGCCGCCTGGCGGGCGTAGCGGTCCCAGTCCCTCGGCTCGGCGTCGAGCCGGTCCGCGATGGCGCCAAGCGCCCTGCGGGTGGCGGCGCCAAGGTCGCCCAGCGCGAGCTGGCGGCCCTGTTCCATCGCCCGTATCGCGGGCTCGTGGCCGAGCCAGGTCAGCAGGTCCTCGCCGACGTGCGCGCGCAGGAAGTCGACGTCGGCCTGGTCGGTCACCTTGTTGCCCACGACGGCGAGCGCCACGTCGTAGCCGCGCGCGTACTCCTGCCATTGCCGGTACACCGACACGCCCTTGCGGGTGGGCTCGGCGACCAGGACGGTCAGGTCGAACCGGGTGAACAGGCCCGACGCGAACGAGTCGGCGCCGGCGGTGCAGTCCACCACGACGTACTCACCGCTACCGTCGGCCAGGTGATTGAGGTACAGCTCGACCACGCCGGTCTTGGAGTGATAGCAGGCCACCCCGAGGTCGTCCGGGCCGAACGGTCCGGTGGCCAGTAGTCGCGCACCACACGGGGCGGCGACGGCGAGCGCGTGGATGGGGTCATCGCCGTCCACCCGCAAGATCCGTGACCCCCGTCCGGGCGGGGTCGTCTTGATCATTGCCTGCGCCGAGGCGACGCGGGGGTTGTCGCCCCGCAGGTACTCCTTGATCTCCGGCAGCCTGGCGCCCAGGGCCGGCGGCTGCCCGGGCAGGCCGAGGGCCTCGGCCAGATGCTGGTTGATGTCGGCGTCAATGGCGACCACGGGCACTTCCCGTGCCGCCAGGTGCCGTGTGAACAGCGATGACACCGTGGTCTTGCCGCTGCCGCCCTTGCCCGCGAACGCGATCTTCATCGTCCCCTCCGAGACAGTGGCCCGGCGGTGGGGGAGCCGCCCGGACCGTTTCGCATCGTCATGTTCAGTGACCTGTTGTGGCCGGTGAGTTCCCGTCCACCATACTGGAATGGTTTTCATTTTCATGTAAGGATGAGGAAAGTAGCCGCGCGCAGACGGAGCGCGGGCAAGTCGAAGGGAGAACCAGGCATGTCGCTATCGGTTACGCCAGGCCTGCTCGAGCAGGCGCGCGACGGCCAGGTGGACGACGCCGCGTTCATCGGCTGCGTCCAGGCCTCACTGCCCTATGCCTGGGGCCTGATCGAGTCGCTGGTCGGGGAGCTGGCCGCCGGCGGCGGCGAGTTCGCAGACAACCAGGTACCCCCGCCGGACGAGGCGGCCCGCGGCCAGTTGCTGCGGCTGCTGGCCAGCGACGCAATGCGCGGCGCGGTCGAGCGGCACTATGGCGTGCGGCTGGCGTTCCAGAACTGTCACCGGGTGGCGGTCTTCCGGCCGTCGGCCGCTGCCGCCCGCGCGCAGTTCACCTCGCCCCGTGCCCAGCTCCTGAACCAGAGCCCCGAGCTCGTGGACTGCTGAGCGGTCCCCGCCCCGCCGCTGCCGCCGGGAGCGGCCCCGGCCGGCCGCGGCGGCACCCCCGCGCCAGGTCCCTGTGAGCCAGCTGACATTCGCCTGTGCCAATCCATCGCGGCCCACCCTCCGTAGTTACGTCGTGAGGCTGTGGGGGCGGCCGACGGGACTAGGCAAGGAGAAGATGCAGATGAGCAAGCGGACGACGGCTCGACCCGTCCCGCAGGGACGACGTGGGCTGGCCCGCAAGGCTGGGGCGCGGATGCGCACGGTAGCGGACGGGATACCGTCAGTGGGCCGGATCGGGGTCGTGGCAGCGGGGGCCGCGGCGACGGCGCTCCTGGTGGCCGCGTGCAGCAGCGGAAGCAGCTCAACCAGCAGCACATCGCCGGCTACCGGGGCGGCGGCAGGCAGCCCCGCCGCCGCTTCTACCGGCGGGTCAGGCACGACGGAGATCACCACCGCGACGGCGTCGGGCTCGACGTTCCTGACCGACGGGTCAGGGAAGGCGGTGTACCTGTGGGCGAAGGACACCGGCAGCACCCCGATGTGCTCGGGGGCATGCGCGGCGGCGTGGGCGCCGGTGACGGCGACCGGCTCGGTCACCGCCGGCGGCTCGGCCGTGGCCAGCGACCTGGGCACGACGAGCGGCGCTAACGGGGCCAAGCAGGTCACCTACGACGGGCACCCGCTGTACTACTACATCGGCGACTCGGGCGCGGGCCAGGCCAACGGCCAGGGCAGCGACGAGTTCGGCGCGAAGTGGTGGCTGGTCTCCCCGGCGGGCGCCGACGTCACCGCCTCGGTGACCTCGTTCACCGCCGGCTCCTCCGGCAGCGGCTCCGGCTCGTCCGGTGGCGGCTCGGCGCCGGCGCCCAGCCCGACCCAGAGCTCGTCGTCCGCCGGCGGCGGCTGGTCCTGACGTCCCGTGACCACCTTCCTTGGCCGGGGCAGGCCTCGAGGAACGTCCCTCCGGTGGCTGGCCGCGCGGCCGCCGGAGGGCCTCGGGCCACCCATCGGCCAGTGGGCGTTCGCCGGGGTGGCGGTCACCTCGCTTGGCGGCCCGCTCGCGCTGGCGGCACTGTACGCTCCTGGCCTCGTGGCCGGGGCGAGCGGTTCCGCCGGCCTGGAGATGCTCGCCGCCGCGGTGGCGTTCGGCGTGCCGCTCTGGCTCTGGCTGGACTACTCACGCGACGTCAGGGGGCCCGGCGGGCTGTATGACTTCACCCGGGCCGCCGCCGGGCAGCAGGTCGCGCTGATCCAGGCGGGCCTGTGGATCGTGAGCTACGTGCTCTACCTGATGTACACGACCGCCCAGATCGTCTACGACACCCTCCCGCCGGTGCTGCCCGGTGAGGTGCGGTACCAGACGCTGCTCGAGGTCGTCATCCCGGTCGTGCTCGCCGCGGTCATGATCGCGGGGCGGACGTTCGCCCTGCTGGTCATCGGGCTGCTGGCGGCCGGGCAGCTGATCCTCGCCGCCGTCGTCGGCGGCCTGACCGTGGCGAACGTCGCCACCCCGGCGGGCAGCTTCGGCGGCTCGGCCCCGGCCGGGTCCGTCGCCATCGCCTCAGGGCAGACGGCGCTGCTCTACATCTGTGGCTCGCTGCCGTTCTTCCTCGGTGGGGAGGCGAGCAAGATCCACATTCGCCGGGGCCTGGTCGGCGCCTACATCGCCACCGCCGCGGTCATCACGCTCGCGGTCGCGCCGCTCGCGGCCGACCCCTCGATCGCTCGCGCCGAGATACCGGGGATGGAGGTCGCGCAGCGGTTCGCCGGGCACGGGCTGGCGGTCACGGTGGGCATCGGCGTGGTCGCGAGCATCGGCGGGGTCATGCTGGTCGAGTACCTGGCGCTCAGCCGTCTGCTGACCGCGCTGACGGCCTGGCCGCTGCGCCGGATCCTGGTCGGCATCGGGCTGGTGATGGTGGCGTTCGGGCCGGTCATCCTCATCAATCCGGACAAGATCTACGACGACCTGATCACCCCGTCCCTGGTGGCGCTGTGGCTCAGCCAGGTCGTCGTCTTCGCGGTCTACCCGCGCTACGCGGCCAGTCGCGGGCGGCGGCTGGCGCCGGCCTGGCTGCTGTCGGCCGCGTGCGTGGCCTTCGCCGCTTACGGCGTGTGGACGGCGATCCATACCTCACAGACCTAGCCGAAAGAAGGCTTCGGAAATGATTGGCCCAATGCTGGAGTTCCTTATTAAGGGACCGGGCAGGCTACGGTCGCTGCCGGCCATGCTGGCGGTGACCCTGCTGGCAGTCGCCGGGGCGGCGCTCCTTGTCTGGTCGGCCGTGATCCACCTGGAACTATGGAGCGACGGGTACCGTGACATCCCCAACGTTGGGCCGCTCTTCCTCATCGCGAGCGTGGCGGACATCATCCTGGCGCTGCTCGCCTTGGCCCTGCGGCGGCTGATCGTGCTGCTGGCCGGGGCGGGCTCGCTCATCGCCACCGCGGGTGGACTGCTGCTCAGCGCGCACGGCAGCCTGTTCGGCTACAAGGAGAGCCTCGCCGTCCCGTATGCGATGCTGTCGCTGTACGTGGAGTTCGTCGGCGCCGGCGTGCTGCTCGTCGGCGTGGTCCTGCTGGCGCTGGCGCCCGTGCGGCCGGGCAAGTCCGAGAAACGGAGCAATCCATCCCATGCCCCCTCACGTACTTAAGAGTGTGCGGAAGATGGGGACTGCGGGCGAGCAGCTACCCGATGAGGTGCTGCTCGCTGGGCTCGGCGCGGGAGACGCCGACCTGGCCGTCGCGTTTGTGCGTCGCTTCCAGCGGGTTGTCTTCGGCGTCGCGGTGGGCGTCCTCGGCGACCCCAAGACGGCCGAGGACGTGGCGCAGCAGGCATTCGAGCAGGCATGGCGACATGCCCAGGTGTACGACTCCAGGCGCGGGACCGTTCGTGCCTGGCTGACGCGGATCACCCATAACCTGGCGATCGACGTCGTACGGGCACGGGCGGCGCTGCCGGTGGACCCGGACGACCTGCCGATGATGCTGGCCGCGATGACGGACGGGCCCGAGCGGCTGGCACTCGCCCGCGACAGCGCCGGCGGCCTGCGACGCGCGCTGCGGCAGTTGCCCGCGACGCAGGCGAGGGCCGTGGCCATGGCCGGCATCTACGGCATGACCGCGCGACAGGTAGCGGACACGGAGGGGATCCCGCTGGGTACCGCGAAGACGCGAATACGAGATGGCATGCAGAAGTTGCGCGCCGCCTACCTCCCTGAGGACATAGGCGATGACTGAGTACCCCGACATGAGCTGCGACGACCTGGCCGAGGTCGCCGCCGAGCTGGCACTGGGCGTGCTGACCGGCCGCGAGCGCGCGGAGGCGGTCGCCCACCTCGACCGCTGCGAAGACTGCCGTGAGCACGTCAGGCAGCTGATGGTGACCAGCGAGGGCCTGGTCGGCCTGCTGCCTGAGCGGGAGCCGCCGGCTGGCTTCGAGACCCAGGTGCTCGACCGGCTCAGCCTGTCCGTGCCGAGCCCCTCCCGGCGCCACGGCCGCCTCCGGCTGGCCCGTTCCACGGCACCGGCGCCGTCGGCGCGCTTGTCATTCCCGCGGCGGACGCTGGCCGCCGCGGCCGTCGCCCTGGCCGTGGTGGGCTCTGGCCTGGGCGGCTGGGGCGTTGGCTTCAGCATGTCGCCCCACCCGGCCGCCTCCTCCCAGGCCCAGGTGCCACTGTCTTCCGCCACGTTCCTCACGGCCAGCCACCGCAGCGTGGGCCAGATGTTCATCTACCAGGGCAGCGCGCACTGGCTGTACATGTGGGTCGACCTCCCGTCCGGCAATGGCATGGTGACCTGCCAGGTCGTCGGGGCCGACGGCAAGGTGAGCACGGTTGGCTCGTTCCGCCTCAGCAGTGGCTACGGTGCCTGGGGCAGCCCGGCCCCAGCCAGCTTCGGCGCGGTGCACGGTGCCCGCCTCGTCGGGCCCGACGGCACGGTCCTCGCGACCGCCACGTTCAGCTAGGCCCGGCTCGAGGTAGCCGACCAAGCGCATCCGCGATCGCGCGCGGACGTGATCCGTCACACAATGGTCATCTCTGAGCAGATTCTCTGAGCCAGCTATGAAGCCTCAGGTTTCGCTCGGCAAAAGGCTTAAGTGGGCCTTACGTCCGGGTCATGCACTGAACCATAGGGGAGTACTTCCCGTATCACAGGGGTGTAACGGGAAAAGCGCTCACCCGATGGAGAGGACGGCCATGGCGACAGCCTCCGTGCCCGGGCGGACTACCGGATCGCAGCGCGCGACCGGTTACCCGCGCGCGACCGGATCGCAGCCCGCGACCGGTTACCCGCGCGCGACCGGATCGCAGCCCGCGACCGGTTACCCGCGCACGACCGGATCGCAGCCCGCGACGGGACCATCGCGCTCGACCGGGCCGCTGCGCACGACCGGGCCGATGAGCCGGGCCGGCCGGTCGAACATGCCTCGGGTCGTGCTTGGCCTGATCGGCCTGGGCGCCGTCGCCGTGCTCGGGCTGTGGTGGAAGGACACGCCCGCCATCCACACCAACGGGGACCTGGTCACCAACGCCGGGCGGATCATGGGCCTGCTCGCTGGGTACGGCTTCGTCGTCCTCGTCGGGCTGATGGCGCGGGTCCCGCCGCTCGAGCGCGGCATCGGGACCGACCGGCTGGCCCGCTGGCACGCCATGGGCGGCCGCTACGTCATCACGCTGGTGACCGGCCATGTCCTCGCCATCACCTGGGGGTACGCGCTCACCGCGCACGAGGGCGTGACCCACGAGGCGGTCACGCTGCTGACCAGCTACCCCGACGTCCTTTACGCCACCATCGCCTGGTTCCTGCTGCTGCTCATCGCCGGGATCTCGGCCCGCGCGGTGCGCGGCCGGGTGTCCTATGAGGCCTGGTACTACGTTCACCTGCTCACCTACGCCTCGATCGCGCTGGCGTTCAGCCACCAGTTCGCCGACGGCGCGTCGTTCATCAGCGACGCGTCGGCGCGGTTCGCCTGGTCCGCGATCTACGCGATCGTGGGCGGCCTGATCTTGTGGTACCGCTTCATCGTGCCACTGCGCATGTTCGCCCGGCACCGGTTCACCGTCATGGGCGTGCGGGAGGAGGCTCCCGGCGTCGTGTCGGTCTACATCACGGGCCGCGACCTGGACCAGATGCGCGCCGAGCCAGGGCAGTTCTTCCGCTGGCGCTTCCTGACCCGGCAGCACCTGTGGCAGTCCCACCCCTACTCGCTGTCGGCGATGCCCCGCCCGGACATGATGCGGATCACCGTCAAGGCCCGCGGTCACCACAGCGGGTCGATGGCGTTCCTGCGGCCCGGCACCAAGGTCATCGCCGAGGGTCCCTATGGCGCCTTCACCCCCTCGTTCAGCGGCCGCCGGGTACTGCTGATCGCCGGCGGCGTCGGCATCACCCCGATCCGGGCGATGTTCGCCGCGCTGCCGCGCCGGATGAACGACGGCATCACGCTCATCTACCGGGCCAGCCACCCCCGCGACGTGGTGTTCCGCCGGGAGCTTGACGCCATCGCCGCCGACAGGAACGCCGTCGTCTACTACGTCATCGGCTCCCGCGCCCAGCTCGGCTACGACCCGCTTGACCCGATCAGGCTGCGGGCCATGGTCCCCGGCCTGCAGCGGTACGAGGCCTACGTCTGCGGCCCGAGCGGCATGACCGAGACGGCCATCGCCTCGCTCCGCGATTCCGGCCTCAGGCCCCGCCACATCCACCACGAGGACTTCGACTTCTAGCCTGGCCGGCCCGGCCGGCAAGCACGGTTGGGCCGGCCGGCAAGCACGGCCGGCCCGACCGGCAAGCACGCCAGGTAAGCACGGCCGGCCACCGGCTGAGCCCGCCGCAAATCCAAAGGAGAGCCCCATTGCGCCGCGCCGTCTTGACCCTCGGCGGAACGCTCGCCGGCATCGCCGCGCTGCTCGCGTTCAAGTTCCAGCCCGCCGCGTCCAGCCTCGCCGCGGGAACCTCGCCCACCCCGGTGACCACGGGGGCGCGGCCGGCCTCGACCGCGCCCGCGACCCCCGGGACCGCTGGCTCGGCCAAGGGCGGCAAGCCGGCCCGGACCGGCAGCCCGAGTGGCACGGCCACCGCGGGCGCCGGGGGTGGCGCCCAGTCCACCACTGCCAAGACGGTCACGGGTGCGGTCGATAACACCCAGTACGGGCCGATGCAGGTCGCGATATCCGTGTCGGGCGGCAAGATCACCAAGATCACCGTCGTCCAGCAGACCAACACCGGGGTCGAGAGCCAGCAGATCGACTCGGGCGCGCTGCCCAAGCTCACGTCGGAGGCGCTGGCCGCGCAGAGCGCGAAGATCGACGCGGTGAGCGGGGCGAGCTATACCAGCGCCGGCTACATCCAGTCCCTGCAAAGCGCGATCGACCAGGCCGGACTGTAGCGCCGGACGGTAGCTAGGTGAGCTTGAGCCACTCGCCGGCCGCGTCCGCCTCCGCGATGGCGACCGCGAGCGCGGCGACGATGCTGGGATAGACCGAGCGGGCGGCGGTGGTGAGCTTGACCGCGCCGTTGTGCTCGATGGTCACGACGAGGCGGCCGTCGGACAGCGCCCGCGTCAGCCGCATGGCGATATCGGAGGCGTCCTCGTCGCTGGCGTCGGTGGCGTGCGCGGCGAGGGCGTCCCTGACCGCGTCGCGCAGTCGCAGCAGCGCCGCGTGCTCGTTGCCGCTTACCAGCGCGTCGGCCGGTATCAGGCCGGCCGAGCGAAGCCAGGGGATCGCGGTCTCCCTGGAGGCGAGGACGTCGCTGAAGTCCGGTCCGGCGGTCAGCGTGCCGGCGAACGATTGCAAGAGCTCTGTGGACACGGTGTGGTCTGGCTTGGTCACAATCTGATAGTAGCGCGCCCCGCGCTCGGGCTCCTCAGCGGGAAATGATAGGCCGCGTGGGGATGGATTCCAGCCCGCCTAGAGGTTGATGCTCCATAAAGACAAGCATGACCACGATCGCGAGCGAGCGGAACGTGCCCTACGCCGCCGTACCCAGTGCGCCGCCCGGCCGCGCGACGGGCGCCCACCCCCGGGTGGTCCTCGCGGTCATTGCCCTGGGCGCGCTGGCCACGCTGGGGCTGTGGTGGCACGGTACCCCCTATATCAACGGCTTTGGCGACTGGCTGACCAACGCAGGCCGGGTCCTGGGCCTGCTGGCCGGCTACGCGGTCGTCGTCCTGATCGCCCTGATGGCCCGCATTCCCCCACTGGAGCGCGGCATCGGGGCCGACCGGCTGGCTCGCTGGCACACGCTGGGCGGCCGGTACACCGTGGGCCTCATCGTCTCGCACGCCATCTTGATCACCTGGGGTTACGCCATCACGGCGCATGAGTCGATCCCCGGGGAGACGTGGACCCTGCTCGACAGCTACCCGGACGTGCTCATGGCGACGGTCGGTGGCCTGCTGCTGCTCGGCGTCGGCATTGTCTCCGCCAAGGCCGTGCGCCCAAAGATGCGCTACGAGACCTGGTATTACCTGCACTTCTACACCTACCTCGCGGTCGCGCTCGCGTTCAGCCACCAGTTCGCCGACGGTGCCGAGTTCATCAGCAACGCCGCGGCCAGGTTCGCCTGGAGCGGCATGTACATCGCGGTGGCGGCCGCGATCGTGTGGTACCGCGTTGTCACGCCGGTCGGGCAGGCCCGGCGGAACCAGCTGCGCGTCGTGAAGGTGCGCAAGGAGGCACGCGACATCACGAGCATCATCATCGGCGGTCGTGAGCTAGATGGGCTGGGGGCCGAGCCCGGGCAGTTCTTCCGCTGGCGGTTCCTCGCCCCCGGCCTGTGGTGGACGTCGTCGCCCTACTCGCTCTCCGCCCCGCCCGGGCAGGGCCAGTTGCGCATCACGGTCAAGGCGGCAGGCGACCACAGCCGGCTGCTGGCCAAGGTCAAGCCGGGTACCCGCGTGATCGCCGAGGGGCCGTACGGGGCCATGACCCCGGCCCTGCGCCGCTCTCAGAAGGTGGCACTGATCGCCGGAGGGGTCGGCATCACCCCGCTGCGCGCCCTGTTCGAGTCGCTGCCAGGCGGCCGCGGCGACCTCACGCTGATCTACCGCGTCACCAGTCCACAGGACATCGTTTTCCGTCGCGAGTTCGAGCAGATCGCCGAGCGGCGCGGCGCCCGGCTGTGGTTCGTCGCGGGCAGCCGCGACGAGCTCGGCACCGATCCGCTCAATGCGGGCGAATTGCTCAACCGGATACCCGGCCTGCCCCGGCACGATGTCTACCTATGCGGGCCGCCTGGCATGACCCGGTCAGTCATCCGCGCGCTACGCGACGCCGGCGTCCGCCGTGGCCGCATCCATCACGAGTCGTTCGAGTTCTGAGAGGTTCTGGCTACCATGCGCCGCGTCATCCTGGCGATCGCCTGCACGGCCGCGGGCCTGGCCCTGATGCTGTCCTTCAAGACCCGTGGCCCGACCGGGCTGGCCTCCTCGATCATCTTCCCCCAGGGTCAGAACGGGACGTCCTCCTCTTCCAGCCCATCGCCCACTGCCGCCAGCGGCTCGGCCGGGACCGGCTCGGGGGGCGCTGGCGGCAAGTCAGGCTCGTCCGCCAGCACTACCACGGCCTCCAAGACGGTGGCTGGCGATGTCGTGTCGACGATCTACGGGCCGATCCAGGTCACGATCACGGTCAAGGACGGCAAGATCTCGGCGGTCAGCGTGCCGGTGTACCCGGACGGCACGATGCGCGATCAGCAGATCAACTCCTTCGCCCTGCCCGAGCTGGTCCAGGAGACCGTCGCGGCCAGCAGCGCCCGCATCGACTCCGTGTCCGGCGCGACCTACACCTCCCAGGGCTACCTGAGCTCCCTGCAGAGCGCGATTGACAAGGCAGGTCTCTGACGTGCTATTTCTGCCGTCAGTTACCATTTCGTGATCTGGCCGGCTAGGATGGGGCGGGTATCTGCCGGACGAGAAGCGAAAGGTGACCCGATGCTGGTCCTGACCGAGGCGGCCGCCGAGGTCGTCAAGTCCGTCACTGCAAGCCCTCAGGCCCCGGAGGGGGCCGGACTGCGGATTGCGTCCGCCGTGCCCGAGCCGAGAGACCCGAGCGCCCTGCAACTAGTGGCCACCGCCGCTCCTAACCAGGAGGACGAGGTCATCGAGGCGGCTGGCGGCGCGCGCGTCTTCCTGGAGCCGAGTGCCGCCGCCTACCTGGCGGACAAGGTGCTCGACGTCCAGTTCGATGAGCAGGGCGCGGCCCAGTTCGCGCTGGCCAGGCAGCAAGCCGGCTAGCTAGCGATGTAAGCAGACGCCGCGGCCCCCGGGAAGATTCCCGGGGCCGCGGCGTCTGCCTGCTTGCTTGCCTGGGCTAGTTGGCGATCGGCTGCGTAGCCTGGTCCGCGTCCTCGACCAGGGCGGTACGCGGCGCCGGCACCACGGCCCTTGGCGCGGCCAGGATCACGCCGAAGGCCAGGGCCGCCAGGGCGGCGATCACGACGCCGAGGCCGGTGAAGAAGCCGACCTGCTCGGCGATCTTCATCACCACGGTCGCGGAGGCCGGGGTCCCGCCGAGCGGCACGTTGTGGTTCCACAGCGGGCTGAGGACGGTGCCGAGCGTGAACCACGCGCCGGCGGCGGCCGCGACGATGGCGCCGAGCATCGCCAGGCTGCGGCCGCGGCCGATGAGCAGCACGAAGCCGCCGAGGAACGCGCCCGCCCCCGGCAGGACCTCCAGCCACAGCCGGGTCGTGGTGTAGTCCCACGTCTTGTCCGGAGTGTAGGCGTAGTGGAAGTACGGTCCGACGAAGGGAATAAGCCCACCCCACAGCCCGAGCAGCAGCAGCAGCAACCCGCTACCACCCAGTAGGCTGCGGTGTGCCCAGGGGATCCTGGCCATTTGTATCACTTCCCGAAGTGTGGAGCCTTTTGGCCTGATGCCCACCCGTCTACCCCATTCGGGGGGCAATATTCCGTAGTCATGAACATTCACTCCGCTACGCCAGCGCGCAATCCTGGCCGCTTCCGGGCACCAGGAGCGACAATTCACCGCAAATTGGCACGCGCTTAACCTGGGCCCCGAGATGATGGAGCTGCCTGACCTGCCGTTTCTTGCAGCCTGAGGGCGGGACCCGCAGTGACGTCAGATCTCCACCTACAGCTCAGCATGGCTATCGTCGTACCGATCGTGGTGGTCGCCGTAGCCTGGCTTGTGCTGTCCGTGCCGCGCATGCGCCAGATCAGCTGGCGTGACCAGGTTGACACCCCGCTGGACCTGCTGCCGAAGGAAGCCCGGCTGACCGGGGCATGGGCGGGCTGGAAGGTGCTGGTGAACCAGCGCGAGGTGGCCCAGCCCTCGCTGGTGCTGCTGCGGGTGCGCAACTCCGGGCTCGGCCCGATCCGCGTGACCGGCATCCGGCGGCCGGTCACGTTCACGTTCCCCGGCCGTGATGTCGTCGAGTACGCGGTGACCGAGTGCCGGGGCGGGATCACCTGGGACATGGTCGCCCCGCCCTTCGGTGCCCCGGTCGCGGGGCACGCCGGCGGCACCGTGGTCGGGAACCGGATCATCTTGCCCCGGTTCCCGATGGCCAGGCGGTCGGGATTCAAGCTGCTCGTGCTGCTGACCGGCGACGGGCAGGGGGTCCTCGGCAAGGGCCGGCTGCGTGGCGGCCAGGTGGTGCACGAGACTCGCCGCCGCAGCCCACGGTCGCGCAACCTCGCCTTCGGCACGGTCCTGGCGCTGCTCGTCGGCGCCCAGGCCGGCGTCGCCCTGGGCGAGGGGCCGCCCATCCCGTCATCGTGCCGTTCCGGTCAGCTTGTCATCCAGGGGTCCACCGCCTTCCAGCCGGTCGCGCAGCAGGTCGCCCAGTCCTACAGCGGCACCTGCAGGGACGCGGCGATCTCCGTGACCGGTACCGGCTCGTTCAACGGGCTGACCGCCCTCAGCGACTCCGCCGAGGGCGCGGGCGGCGTCGCCCTCGGTGCCGCCGCGCCTTCCCCGTCGTCCGCTGCCTCCTCACCTGCGGGCTCCTCGTCTTCGGCCCTGTCGTCTTCGGCCCTGTCGTCTTCGGCACTGTCGTCCGGCGCGACAGCGGTCCAGATCGCCATGTCGGACGGACCGGCCCCACCGGGCTACCACGGCCTGGTCAGGCATCCGGTTGCCGTCATCGTCTTCGCCGTGGTGGTCAACAAGTCCACCGGGGTGTTCAACCTCACCACCGCGCAGCTGTCGGGCATCTTCCACGGCACCATCACCAACTGGCGGCAGGTGGGCGGGGCCAGCCTGCCGATCTCGATCGTTGCCCGCACATCCGGGTCGGGTACCAGGAACACCTTCGACACCAAGGTGCTCGGCGGGGCCAGCGAGCCGCCGGCCTCGTCCTTCAACTGCGTCAGCAAGAACGAGCTGCCGAGCTCGCCGGTGATCCGCTGCGAGGAGCCCACCACCGGCACCCTGCTCCAGCGGGTCAACTCGATTCCCGGCGCGATCGGGTACGCGCAGATCTCGGACGCCGCCAGCTTCCTCAACGTGGAGCCGGTGAAGATCAACGCGTCCGACCCGGACATCGGCGACGTCAAGGCGGGCAAGTACCCGTACTGGACGGTGGAGTACCTCTACACCAACGGCAAGCCACGGGCGGGCTCGCTCATCGCGGCGTTCCTGTCCTACTTCGGCACAGACAACGCCGAGAACCTCCTGCTCAACGCCGCCTACACCCCCTGCGGGACGACGCAGCCCGAGGTCGCGAGGCTCTGCGCCGGCCGCTAGCAGTGCCGGCCGGTGGCAGTGCCGGCCGCTGGCAGTGCCGGCCGGTGGCAGTGCCGGCCGGTGGCAGTGCCGGCCGGTGGCAGTGCCGGCCGGTCAGCTCCTGGTGCCGGTCACCGGGATCGGGGGCTGGTGACCGAGCCGGCAGGCGGGATCGTGCCCGGGCCGCTGACGCTACAGGCCAGTGCGCCCGGGTCGGTGACCTGAAGCGGCTGGGCCAGCGGCGGAGGCTCGGCGAAGGATGGCCTGCGCAGGTCGAGCATGTCCAGCGGTGCGTTCGCGTTCGCGTCCCGGTAGGTCAGCGCGGGCAGGTTCCACTTCGTCTCCACCAGCTTGAGGATGCTGGTGTGGTCGTACACCACATGCGAGACGTGCTGGCGGCGCGCCCACGGCGAGACGACCGCGAACGGGACGCGGAAGCCGAGGCGGCCGAAGCCGTCGTAGGCGCTCTGGCCGGCCGGGACCTGCGGCGCGATGCCGTCAGGCGGCACGGCGGCGGGCGGCGGCACATGGTCGTAGTAGCCGCCGTGCTCGTCGTACGTCCATATCAGCAGGGTCCTGTCCCAGGCCGGGCCGTTCATCACCGCGTTGATGACGCTCGCAGCGAACGCCTCGCCCACCGCGATGTTCTGCGGGTTCTCCTCGGACTGCGTGCTGTAGTTCGGCTCGACCAGGCAGTAGCCGGGCAGGGTGCCGGCCGCGGCGTCGGTGAAGAAGCCAGCGATCGGGACGACCTTCGACCCCACGTTCTTCAGGTACAGCGGCGGGTACAGCTCGGTGGTCGCCGAGTCCGTGTAGTAGTCCTTCCACGTGATCCCGTGCGCGTCAAGCTGGTCGAAGATCGTGCCGTTCGGCGGGTAGTCGGTCAGGCTCGGCAGCGTGTCGTTCACCTGTCCGATCGACGTCGCCGCGAGCAGGTACCTGCGGTTGGGGTAGGTCTGGCCGAGCACCGAGCAGTGGTAGGCGTCGCCGATCGGGAACTGCCGCGCGAGCGAGTAGTAGAACGGCTGGTCCTCTTCTTGCCAGTAGCCCATGGACTCGGCGCCGCTGGTGATGACGAACCCGTCCATCGTGCCGTTGTCGTACTGGATGTGGCTGTTGCCCCACTCCTGCGTCACCGTGCTCACCTGACAGGTGGTGGGCATGCGGAACGCGTGCTGGATGTCGCCGTTGGCGTAGGGGTTGGTCGCGGTCGGCAGGCCGTCGCGGCCTAGCCGCAACCCGTCCGCGCCCGGTCGGCGGAGCATGCCGAGCCGGTTGTCGTAGGAGTGGTTCTCCTGCATGAGGACCACGATGTGCTCGATCTGCCCGATCGTGTCGGTGCCCGCGGGCAACTGCGGGAACGGCAGCGACCCGGGCTGGCGCAGCCTTCCACGGCCGGGCGAGGCTGGCGCCGCGTCCGCCGCCCGCGCCATGCCCAAGGCGCCCGCTCCGGCCAGCGCTCCCGTGGCCAGGCCCGCTCGCAGGACCCCCCGCCTGCTCGGCCAGCGCCCGGCTGGCTGGTATGTGCTCTCAGCATCGCTCATGTCCGGCACCTCCATCGCCACCTGACGTGAGTCTCGCAGGGCGATGCGATCTTCGGTAGAAGGCAATCCGACGCGGGCGTAACGTCCCGGTGGACACTGCGTCGAGCAGCTCCCTGGGCGGCCGTCCCCCTATGAACGAGACCCGGCTGACCAGGCCGGCGCAGCGCCGGGCCAGCAACTGCGGTACCTGCGCCGGCGGCGCGACGATCGCGAAGGCGTGCAGCATGTCATCGGTGATGAGCGCGTCCATCGCCGCCCAGCGGCCCTCCCTGGACAGCCGGGTCAGCTCCTCGCCGACCGCGCCCCAGCCGTGCAGGTCCAGGATCGGCCGGTAGGCCGGCGTGGAAGCGTAGAAGGCGATGCTGGAGCGGATCTTCCGTGCCGCGGCCGAGATCTCCTGCTCGGTCCCGGTCGCCAGGAAGACCGCCGCCTTGACGATGTAGGAGTCCATCGACAGCCCGGCCCGGCGGCGGCCCTCTTCCAGGGCGGGAAGCGTGTGCTCGCGGATCCAGCGCTCAGTGGTGAAGCCGTGGCACAAGAAGCCGTCGGCCACCTCGCCCGCTACCCGCGTCATCGCGTCGCCCACCCCGGCGAGCAGCACCGGGGGCATGCCGTAGCCGTGCGGAGCGGGCGTGAACATCGGTGGCATCAGCGTGTGCCGGTAGTGCTCGCCCTCGAAGGCCAGTGGCATGCCCTCCTCCCAGTTTCGCCACGCTGCCCGCATCGCCAGCACGAACTCGCGCATCTGGGCCGCCGGACGGCCCCAGGGCATCGAGTAGCGCCGGGTGATGTGTACCCTGACCTGGGAGCCAAGCCCGATCATGAGCCGCCCGCGGGATAGCCGCTGCAGGTCATGCGCGGTATAGGCCAGCGCCATGGGGGAGCGGGCAAACGCGACGGCGATGGACGTGCCGATCGTCAGGTCCCGCGTCGCGGCCGCCGCCAGGGCCAGCGGCAGGAACGGGTCGTTGTTGAGCTCACCGGTGAAGGCCCCGGCGTAGCCCGCGTCCTCGGCCGCCTTCCCGTCGGCCGCCGCCGACCCCAAGTCGCCCAGCGTCGTGTCGACCAGCACGTCAGCCCGCCCGGGCCTCGTCCAGGCTGCCCGCTCCGTCGGCCGGCCCGTCTCGGTGCTGGCTCTCGCTCAGCCCCCGCGCCTGGGCGCGGCCGCGTGCGGTCACTTCCGTGCGCCGGTCCCGGACCAGGCTCGTGCCCGGCTGCCAGGTCTCGGCCATCAGTCCTTCCAGCAGGTGCGCCTCATCCAGGGACGCCGCGCGGGCCAGCCGCCGGTAGTGGGCGAGCAGCGTCGCGACCGACCGCTGGTCGCAGCTGGCGATGTCGGCGGCCAGTCGCCGGGCGGCAGGAAGCAGCTCCTCGTGCGGGACGACGTGGTTGACCAGCCCGAGCCTAAGGGCCTCGGGCGCCGCGACAAGGTTCCCTGTCAGCGACATCTCCAGGGCCTTGCGCAGCCCGATCGCCTGGGCCAGCAGGACGGTCATGCCGCCGCCAGGCATGACGCCGACCCGGCCGTGCGTGTCGGCGAACCGGGCCCGCTCGGAGGCGATAAGGAACGTGCACTGCAGCGCGACCTCCAGCCCCCCGGTCACCGCCGGGCCGTTGATCGCGCCGATCACTGGCTTGCCCGTCACCGGCAGGAACCGGTACAGCCCGCTGTCGTCCCGGCCGGGCCCGCTGCCCGCCCGGGCATCGTGTCCGCTGAGGTCCTGCCCCGGGTCGTGCTGCCCCGGTTCGTGCTGCCCCGGGTCGCGCGGCGCCGCCGACTGCGGTATCTCCCCGGCCACCTCCTTAAGGTCGATGCCCGCACAGAACGCCGGATCGGTCCCGGTCAAGATCACCACGTCCACCCGAGGGGTCCCGGTCGGCCGCCGCGATCGCGTCCCACAGCGCGTACTGGGTCGCGCGGTTGAGCGCGTTGCGCGCCGCTGGGCGGTTCAGCGTCACGGTCGCGATGCGGTCCCCGACTTCGACGAGAACAGGTTCGGAAATCATATTCTCGTAATAGCAGATTGATGTTCCGGTTGGCCAGTCGTGCCCCGCGGGCGCTCGCGGCACCGCGACGATGCGGGCCAACGGTTGCCGCGCGGTGCCACCGCCTGGTTATGTTTGGCGGCATGAGCAGCAGTGCGGCGCCTTCGGGCGGCGACCGGGCATTCCCGGTCCGGGATGTGGTGGTGATGCGGGCGCTGGCTCATCCGGCGCGCCTGGCGTTGCTTGAGCATCTAGTGCAGGGCGGTCCGGCGACGGCGACGGAGTGTGCCGGCGTGGTGGGCCTGTCGCCCAGCGCTGTCAGCTATCACCTGCGCGCACTGGCCCGAGCCGGGCTGGTCGAGGCCGCGCCCGGGCGTGGCGACGGCCGGGAGCGACTGTGGCGCCGTACGGCCGAGTGGTATCAGATTGAAGGCGGTCCTGACCTGTCGCCCGAGATGCGGGAGGCCAGGCAGGAATTCCTCCAGTCGCTGGTCACCTGGGATGAGGTCCGAGCACGGCGCTACCTGGAGCGCGACGCGCAAGAGCCGAAGCAGTGGCAGGAGGCGGTGCTGTTCGCGAGCACCACCCTGCTGCTGACCGCGGGCGAGCTGCAGGAGCTTGGCGCGACCGTCCAGGAACTGCTCGCGCCCTACCGGCGCGGCGCCCGCGGCGCCGTCCCGGCCGAGGCGCGGGCCGTGTCGGTGGTGGTCAGGGCACTGCCCAGCTAGAGGCCTTGCCCTATCAAGATGTGAAGCACATACTTCGAAGTATGTGCTTCACATCTTCTGGATGGCGGGATGTGTACCTGGTGGCCGGCGCCAGGGCGGTGTCGTCCTGCGGCGACCTGCTCGCGGCGACCGCGCTGGTGCTTGCGTTGCAGGCTCGCGGGGCGGGCGGGTACGCCGTCGCCGCGCTGCTGATCGCCGCCGCGCTGCCGCCGGTGCTGCTGGCCCGCTGGGCCGGCCGCCTCGCCGACCGGGCCGACAGCCGGCTCCTGCTCGCCACGACCGGGCTCGCCCAGGCCGGTGCCTGCCTCGCGCTCGCCTTCGCCTCCAGCGCGGGGGAGATGATCGCCCTGGTGTCGGTCCTTGCCGCCGGGCTCGCCGTCACCCAGCCCTGCCTGTCGGCCCTGGTCCCGTCGATGGTCACGCCGGGCGACCTGCCCCGGGCGGTGGCGATCGGGCAGACCGCCACCTCGGCGGGCATGATGCTCGCGCCCGCACTGGGCGGAATGCTTGTCGGCCAGTTCGGCCTGCGAGTGCCGCTACTGGCCGACGCCGCGAGCTACCTGGCCATCGCGGCCGCCGGCTGGCTCATCCGGGCCCGCCGCAGCGCGCGGACCACGGGAACGCCGCCCGCCGCTACGGGCCGGGCGGTCGGCTGGCGACTGCGCCAGGATCGGATGCTGTGGTCGGCGGTCGTGCTGCTCGGCGCGGTCATGGCCGCGGTGAGCCTGGTCAACGTGGCCGATGTGTTCTTCGTTCGCGGGATGCTGCACTCCACCACCACGGTCTACGGTCTGCTTGACAGCGTGTGGACCTGCTCGATCGTGGCGGGCGCCTGGCTGCTGGCCCGCAGGAGGCTCGCTGATCCGGCCATGGCGGTGGCCCTGCTCGGCGCACTCGCGATCGCCTGCCTGAGCGTGGCCCTCATCGCCACCGCCGGTTCCGTTCGCTGGCTCGTGCCCATCAGCCTCGTCGGCGGGCTCGCCAACGGGGGCGTCAACACCACCGCTAACGTGCTCATCGGCCGCCGGGTCCCGGTGGCCGTCCGCGGCCGCGCGTTCGCCGTCCTGTACGCGGTCACCAACGCCGCCACGACCCTCGGCTATCTCGCCGCCGGCCTGCTGCTCGCCCTGCTCCCGGTGCGCCTGGTCATCGCCTGCGCGGGCCTGGCCGGCCTGGCCGTAACCGTCGCGTTCACGCGCCCCGTCCTGCGCTCCATCGTCCGCGAGCCAGAAGGCGGTCACGATCGGGAACCGGAAGGCGGTCACGGCCGCGAGTCGGATTCCTCCTACCACGGCGACCCGGCCGCCAGCCGCAACCCCTAGCCCGCCTGGCCTCAGCGTGGGCTGTTGCTGATGACGTAGTAGCCGGCGCCGGGGTAGCGGGTGAGCAGACCCTCCTCCACCAGCAATTGCAGCGCCTTGGCGCACGTCTGGCGCGCCGCGTGGTGGCTGGCGGACAGCTCGCTGATGGTCGGGGCGGGGGCGCCCGGCGCGATCTCGCCGCTGGTGATGAGAGCACGGATCTCGCTGGCCATCTGTCGGTACCGGCGTGGGTCAGGCAGGGTGCTGACATCGTCGGGGGTTGCCATGATGCTGTTCTCTCCTCACTGGAAGGACCATCTCCTCACCGGAAGGTCGCTAACAGTCGATCATAGCCGTTTCCTCAGGTGGGTGCCCGCTCCTATACCAGGAAGCACGTCTGCTGTGTAACGACGAACAGGCAGAACGACAGTGCGCCTCAGCGCGGGTCCCGGTCGCCGGGACCTTCAGCTCAGCTGGCCGCCTTTCCGCAGGTGGTCAAAGATGACCTGGTCCACCGGGGACACGCGGTCGCGGTCGGCGTAACTAAGCCAGACGAGCTCGTCCACCTCGCTGCTTGGCGTCAGCGTCCCCTGGTAGTCGGCGTTCTAGCAGGTCACGCGGACCGCCACGCCCGGAGCGTGGCCATGCGCCTGGGCCTCGAAGGTGCCGGCGTACGTGGCGCTGTCGGGGCGCCTGGTCGCCCGGCCACAGTACGCCCGCGGGGCGGGCTACCGGCCGTCGCGGTCGTGCGCCAGCCGGAATGTGCTGACCGCGCAGGCCAGGAAGAACGCCACGCCGAGGCCATGCAGCCAGACCGGGTCGGTGAACACAAGCAGGCCGGCGCCGGCCAGCAACCCCACCACGGCCACGGTCGCCCACGCGCGTGACGCCCGCCCCGCCGTGCTCGTGGTGCGCACGGTGCCGCCAGTGCTCGTGGTGCGGGCAGTCCCGCCGGTGCGCGGGCCAGGGGCAGTGTCCGGGGCGTGCGGGTCCGGCCCGCCAGCCGCAACGCGCTCGGCCCCGGTGGCGGGCGCGCTCTCCGGGGCATCGAGGCGGCCACGGAGAAAGAGCGTGTAGAGCAGGGCGAGTGACGGGATGAGGACAACCCCGCCGCACGCGACCGCGATCACCAGGGCGATGAGGGTGGACCGGCCCGCCGCTGCCTGGGTTACCGTCAAGCCAGGAAGCATCCGCGGTGCCTGCGCCGCGGCCCACCCGGCGACGACCGCCGCTACCGCCAGCGCGGCCGACAGCCGGGCCAGCTGGAACCTTGACCGCCAGCACAGCGCCACGGTGGCCAGCCCCGCGACCGCCGACACGGCCACCATGACGAGCGCGAGGCCGCTGGTCAGGTTCAGGCCGGAGTGCCGCATGACGAGCAGGCCGGCCAGCGCCACCGCACCGGATACGACGCCGGCCACCAGCGCCCGCGCCCGGAAGGCACGGGTGAGGCCAGGGTCGGTGCCGCGCACGGAGTCGGCGGCGAGGTAGACCGCGGCGAGGTAGCCGGAGAACGCGACGGCCACCACGCCGATGAGCACCGACGGGACGTTGAGCCAGGACGTGATCACGCTTCCCGCCGCGTTGCCGACGGGAACCCGGCCGGTGGCGATCGAGCCCACCACCGTACCGAGGCTGAATGGCGTCAGCACGGACGAGAGCGCCATGACGGCTTCAGCGGTTCGTGACGTGCCCTGGCCGCGCAGCGCGTAGGCGGCGCCGCGGAAGATGATGCCGACCGCCGCGGCCGTCAGCGGGATGGCCAGGGTCGAGGCGATCGACCCGAATGCCACCGGGTATCCGGTCCAGCACACGACGAGCACGAAGATCAGCCAGACGTGGTTGGCCTCCCACACCGGTCCCATCGCGTGCCTGACCTCGGCCCTGGTCTTGGGCGCGTCCGGGCCGGCCGCCAGCAGCATCCACAGGCCAGCGCCGAAGTCGGCCCCGGCCAGCAGCGTGTAGGCCGCCATCCCGGCCAGGATGAACGCGACGGGAACATAAGCCATCGGCGATGACCCCCTCGGCGCCACCGGAGGCGGCCGAGGCGAATTGGTCGGGCAGCGGGACGCGGGCGAGGCGTCTCAGGATTGCCCACACGATGACGGCCAGCAGGACGTAGACCACCGACAGCGTCCCATAGCCAACCGGAATACCGCCCGCGCCGGTCACCGCGGACGACACGCGCATGACGTCGTAGACGATCCAGGGCTGCCTGCCGACTTCTGTCGTGATCCACCCGGCTATCAGCGCCACCACCGACAGCGGTCCGGCCGCAAGGACGGCCCACAGCAGCCAGCGGGGCAGCGCGCGCGACCTCGTGGCTGGGCGCAGCCGGAGGAACAGGTAGACCAGGCCGATGACCGCCAGCAGGGTGCCGATGCCGACCATCGTCTGGAAGGCGAGCCTGACCACGTTCACCGGGGGCTGGTCGCCGAGGGGAACGACGTCCAGGCCCTGCACCGTGGCGTTGGGGTTGTGGTAGGCCAGCAGGGACAGCAGTCGGGGTATCTCGACCCCCCACACCACTGCGTGCCCGTTGTACCAGCCGAGCACGTGCTCAGCGGCTCCCCTCGTGCTGGTGGCCAGGCCCTCCATGGCCGCGAGCTTGACCGGCTGGTAGGTCGCCACGTCGCGGGCCGCCCAGTCGCCGACGACGACCTGCAGCGGCGCGGCCACCGACGCGGCCCCAAGCGACACCGACAGCGCCGTGCGCTCGTACCGGCCGCGCCGGCCGCGCAGGAACGCCCACGCGTACGCCCCGGCCATCAGGAACCCGCACACGATGTAGGCCGCGAAGTACATGTGGATGTACTCGCTGAAGAACAGCGGGTTGGCGAACAGGGCTTGCCAGGGATGCACGTCCACCGCCCGGCCGTCGCGCAAGGTGAAGCCGGACGGGTGGTTCATCCACGCGTTGACCGAGATCACGAAGAAGGAGCCCGCCACGCCTGCGATCGCGACCGGGATACCGCAGGCGAAGTGGAATCGAGGCGGCAGTCGCTCCCAGCCATAGGCATAGATCCCGATGAAGATCGCCTCGACGAAGAACGAGAACCCCTCCAGCGTGAACCCGAGCCCGAAGACGTTGCCGAAGTCCGCGATCCACTGCGGCCACAGCACGCCCAGCTCGAAGGACAAGATCGTGCCGGTGACCACGCCCACGGCGAACAGCGCGAGCATGATCCGCGACCAGCGCTTGGCCAGCACGCGGTAGAGGTCATCTCCGGTGCGCAGGTATCGCCACTCGGCGAACAAGACCAGGACGGGGAACGCGATGCCGAAGCACACCAGCGGGATGTGAACGGATAGGGAAAGCGCCTGTATCTGCCGCGCTTCGAACAGGTAATGCTGCTCTGAGTCCACGAATCAGACCCTACGCGGGCATATGCGGCGGGCCCTAGCAAATGAGGCAGTGATCTACTACACATTGTCGTAGTAGCTACGATGGTCGCTGCCGGAGGCCGGGAATCCAGGCCGTCATCCTGAGCGGAAGGCGGGGGAGCGGGGCACGGAAGGTGCCGGGCGGGAGGCGAGCAACTCCAGGTCGCGCCGCTCGATCACGGTGGACAGCACGATCGCGCTGATTGACCGCGCGACCGAGGGGGAGGAGTCGATACGCAGCAGCGTCTGCTGCAGGTCGGCGTGGCTTTGCGCCGCGACCGTAGCGACCAAGTCCGCCGAGCCGGTGATCGCGTAGGCCTCCAGGACCCCGGGGATGGCCGCGAGGTCGGCCGCGACCCGCTCCAGCGCCCCCTGGCTTATCTCCAGCGTGACGAACGCGCGCACGGGGAAGCCCGCCGCCGCCACGTCCACGTCCGGCCCGTAGCCGGTGATGACGCCCGCCTTCTCCATCCGGTCGAGGCGGGACTCCACGGTGGCCCGGGCCACCTTGGTCTGCCGTGACAACTGCAGCGCTCCCGCCCGCGGGTGCTCCCGCAGCGCGGACAGCAGGGCCAGGTCTAGCGCGTCGAGATCCACGGGCCTCCTTGGTTCACCGGCCTCTTCCTAGCTGGCCGGACGCAGACTAAGCAATCTGCCTAGGATAATGCCCTATAAGCTCTGCAAAATGTCATGCCTGGCTAGCGAGTAGAGACGAGGTTGCCAGGCAGTGAAGCGGTCCGCTCTGATACGGGCATGACTGCATTCATGGAAGACACGCTTATCGGGGCTGTGCAGCACGACGCGAGCCAGGATCCGTTCCCCGTCACTGGATGGGACGCCGTGACCTGGGTGGCCGGCAACGCCACGCAGTCGGTGGCGTGGTTCCAGCTGGCGCTGGGGATGACGCTGGAGGCCTACTCCGGCCCGGAGACTGGCAATCGCGACCACCACGCCTACGTGCTGCGCGCCGGGAGCACGCGGTTCGTGATCAAGGGTGCCGCCACGCCACGCAGTCCGCTGGCCGACCACCACCGCAGGCACGGGGACGGCGTCATCGACGTCGCCCTTGAGGTGCCCGACGTGGACAAGTGCGTCGCCCATGCCCGCGCCGCCGGCGCGCGGATCATCGACCAGCCGCACGATGAGTCCGACGCGGAAGGGACCGTCCGGCTGGCGGCGATCGCCGCCTACGGCGACACCGTCCACACGCTGGTCGACCGGTCCAGGTACCAGGGCGCCTACCTGCCCGGCTATGTGCGCCGGACCTCAGCGGCCAGCGTGCCTCCCGCGTTCGTGGCGCTTGACCACGTGGTCGGCAACGTCGAGCTCGGCGCGATGGACCAGTGGGTGGAGTTCTACCGCCGGGTGATGGGCTTCACCAACATGGCCGAGTTCATCGGCGACGACATCGCGACCAAGTACTCCGCGCTGATGAGCAAGGTCGTCGCCAGCGGCGATCACCGGGTGAAGTTCCCGCTCAACGAGCCAGCGGCGGGACAGCGAAAGTCCCAGATCGATGAGTACCTGGAGTTCTACGGCGGCCCCGGCGTGCAGCACCTAGCCCTGGCGACGCCCGACATCTGCCAGGCGGTCGACCTGCTGCGCTCGCGCGGAGTGGAGTTCCTGGCCGCGCCGGACTCGTACTACACCGACCCGGTGCTGCGATCCCGCATCGGCTCAGTGCGGGTGCCGGTAGAGGAACTCCAGGCCCGTGGCATCCTGGTCGACCGCGACGAGGACGGCTACCTCCTGCAGATCTTCACCAAGCCGATCGGCGACCGGCCAACCCTGTTCTTCGAGCTGATCGAGCGGCACGGCTCGCTCGGCTTCGGCAAGGGCAACTTCAAGGCCCTCTTCGAGGCCATCGAAGCCGAGCAAGACCGCCGCGGCAACCTCTAGGAAAACCGGCAAGCCGCCGCCAGTAAGGCGCCCGTCGGCCCCAGGAGGTCCGGGAGTCGCCCGCCGAGGGCCGCGGCGGCGCCTGGACTGAGCGTTAGCTCCGAGGAACGAGGAGCGTGAGCGAGGGAAGGCGCCGCCAGTAAGGCGGCCCTCGGCCCCGGGGGGTCCGGGGGGTCGCCCCCCCGGGCTAGCACCGTGAGCGAGGGAAGGCGCCGCCAGTAAGGCGGCCCTCGGCCCCGGGGGGTCCGGGGGGTCGCCCCCCCGGGCTAGCAGAGCTAGCATCGTTCTTCCTGGCTTGCCCGCGCCTGGGGAATCCTGTCCCGCAGCCAGACGGTGAGCTGGACGCGGGAGGATATCCCTAGCTTGGAGAAGATGTGGTCCACGTGGGCGTCCACCGTCCGCTTGGAGATGATCATCCGCTCGGCGATCTCCCGGTTGGACAGGCCACTGGCGACAAGGGCGGCAATCTGGGTCTCCCGGCTGGTAAGCGGGTCGGCGACCGGCTTGCCCTGCGGGAGTGACGGGACGAGGCCGCCCGGCTCTTGCTTGACGCCGGGCTGGCCGGGCCAGGCTAGCGGGCTCATGGCGCCCTCAGCCGGGAAGAAGTCCAGGTCCGGATCGGTCGGCGATAGGGTCGCCAGCGCGACGGCCTCCTGGGTGCGCTGCGCCGAGGCCGCGTCGCGCAGCCGGGTGTAGCGGTCCGCGCCAAGGGCGTCGCGCGCCGCCCGGACCGTGGACCGGTGCAGGTTCTCGGCCATCGGGTGCCCGGCATAGCGCACGCCCGCATGCTGCCACAGCGGGCTGGCCGCGCCGATCAGCGCCGCGGCCCGCGCGTGCTGCCGTTGCGCCCCGGCCAGGATGCCCAGGAAGCCGAGCCCGTCGGCCACGCCCATGACGTCCCCGAGCTGGTGGCTCATCGCCAGGGCCGTGCGGGCTGACTCGCTGGCAGCCAGGTAATCGGTCTCGAGGAAGAGCATGAAGACGGTCAGCCCGATCAGGCGACTGCTTGCCCACAGCTCGTCGGGCGGCAGCCGCCGCAAGCCGCGGTCCCGGATCTCGGCGCAGGCGGCCGAGTCGGTCGGCAGGCAGGCCGTCGCGGACTGGACATCCATGAGGACCAGGCCGAGGACGTCGCCTGCCTCCTCAAGCAGCGGGACGCCAGCCGCCGCCGCCTGCGCCGCGCAGGCCCAGTCTCCGGCCCTGGTCGCCGCGCGGTGCCGCGCGACATGACCGTGGCCTTGCGCGATAAGGTCGCCGGCCTCGGCCCCCATGGTGATGCAGGCCTCCGCGTCGGCGAGCGCCGCGGGCAGGTCGCCTGCCGTCGCGGCAAGCAGCGCGCGCTCGGCCAGCGCCCGGGCAAGCGGGCTCCTCGCCTGGCGGCACCTCGATATCGCCCGGCTGAGGCAGCTCCTGCCCTCCTTGAGGTCACCGCCGATGACCCAGGACATGGACAGTGCCACCGCCAGCCGGGCGGCTGGCTGGCTGGCCTCCTTGAGCGTGAGGGCGCGCCGGTAGGCGGCCCTGACGTTGGCCCGCTCGCCCCGGATGGCCCGGTACTGGGTGAGCTGGTCGTCGATGACGTGGTCGGCGAAGCGCTCGGCGGCCGCCGTCCAGTGCGCGACGTAGCGCTCGTGGACGGTCGCCCCGCCCGCTGCGGCGAGGCACTCGGCGCCGGCCCGCCGCACCGCGTGCGGCAGCCAGTACCGGCTGGCGGGCTGGCCACCGTCAGCGGACTGGACCGCGCTCGGGGCACCGGGCAGCGGCTCCCGGCCCGCCCAGGCCACGGGCTCGCGGAGCAGTACCGACTTGTCGACCAGGCCGATGACCGCCTTGGTGACCTGGCCCGGCGGCAGGCTGGCGTCCGCGCACACCGCCTCGGCCGCGTCGAGGTCGAAGCTTCCTGCGAAGACAGAAAGGCGCTCCCATGCGGCCTGCTCCGCCGGGTTGCACAGGCCATGGCTCCAGCCGATGGAACTGGCCATCGTGCGATGGCGGGACACCGTCGTGCGCCGGGTCCCCGTCAGCAACCCTGACGCGCCCTCGGGGCAGTCGGCCAGCCGCTCAAGCTGTCCGAGGGGGAGCGCGCGCAGCCGCACCGCCGCCAGTTCGACCGCCAGCGGGATACCGTCGAGGCGCTGGCACACCCTGATGATGGCGGCGCGATTGTCGCTGGTCATGCTGAAGCCGGGAACGGCGCTCGCCGCTCGCTGGCTGAACAGCTCGACCGCGCTACCGTAATCCGGGCCGCCGGCCTCCTGGTCGGGGATTGGCAGTGGCGGCAGCGCCAGGATGTGCTCGCCGGGCACGTCGAGTGGCTGCCTGCTGGTGGCCAGGATCGTGACCCCGGCGGCGCGGGCGAGCAGGGTCCCGGTGAGCGTCGCGCACGAGTCGATCATGTGCTCGCACGTGTCGAGGATCAGCAGCAGGCGGCGGCCGGCCAGGTAGCCAAGAAGGGCCTCGAGCCGGAACTGGCCCGGAGCGGCGGGGAGGCTGGCTCGCGCGGCCTGCGGGGGGCTGGGCAGGCTCAGGGTCCCCGCGAGTGTCTCGAGGAGGTCAGGGTGCCGGATCGTGGACAGGTCGAGGAAGACGACCCCGTCCGGGTAGCGGGAGGCGGCCTGGGCGGCGGCGCGCAGGGCGAGCCTGGTCTTGCCGACCCCGCCGGGGCCGGTCACGGTCACCAGCCGGGCAACACCAAGCAGCGCGGCGAGCTGGCCGAGCTCGGCCTGCCTGCCGACGAAGCTGGTTACCTCCGCCGGTAGCTGCCCGCGACGGTGGGACGCCAGGCTGAGCTGCTGTGCCTGACTGCGTGGCGCTGCCTGGAGGTTCCCCATCGTTCCTCACCTCGCCGGGTGCCTAGTAGTCACGCTACTACGGCCCGCTGCCCGGCGGATAGCTATCGTCGCGTCCTGGAGCCCGCCCTTGGAAGGTGGCTCGCCCGGCCCTCGGCCAGCTTGTCCCGTAGCCAGACGGTCAGCTGTACCCGGGACGAGATGCCGAGCTTGCTGAAAATGTGCTCCACATGCGCGTCCACGGTCCGCTTGGAGATGAACAGCCGGGTGCCGATCTCCCGGTTCGACAGGCCGCTTGCCACCAGGACGGCGATCTCGTGCTCCCTGGAGGTCAGCGAGCCGCCCGCCGCCGAAGGCTCGGCTTCCAGGCCGCTGGCGGGCTCGTTCCCCCGCAGCGCGTCCGCGTCGGCCAGGGCGTGCGCCACCACCACGGAAAGCGGCCGTCGCCCGCCGGCCGCCGCCAGCGTAGTGAACCGCTTCTCGCCCAGCGCGTCGCGGGCGTCCCGTTCTGCCTTGTGGTGGAACTCCTGGAGTAGCGCGGTGCCGCTGAGCCGATGGCCGGCTCGCAGCCACATCGGGTCGGCCGCGCCAAGCAGCCAGGCGGCTCGCTCCGCCCTGCCCTGGGCCGCCGCGACCCAGCCGAGAACCTCAAGCGCGAAGGCCATCCCCAGCTGGTCGCCGAGCTCGTACTTGCCGCGCAGTGCCTTGCGGGCCTCCGCCGCGGCCTCAGGCTGCCTGCCTGGCTGCTGGAAGAGCGCGAAGCCGTCCACCAGGTACAGGTAGCTGTGCAGCCACTGCTCGGTGCTGTGCTCGCTGAACGCGCTGCGGCCCGCGGCGCACGTCTGCCTGCACTGGTCCAGGTCCCCCGACAGCGCCTGCAGGTGGGCCAGCTGCGCCTGGATGGCGATCAGGCCGATCGGGCTCCCCGCCGCCCGCATCAGCCGCTCCGCCTCCGCTCCCGCGGCGGCCGCCTCCTCGTACCGCCCGGCCACGGCCAGGGCCAGGTTCAGGAACAGCTGACCTCGTGCCACGATCAGCGGCTCGCCCAGTCCCGCCGCCATGGCGATGCCGTCGCGGATGCCGGCCAGCGCCGCCGGGATGTCACCGCAGAAGGTGGCCAGGCTGCCTCGGGCCAGCAGCGCGCCAGCGCGCTGCGGCGACGGCTGGGGGAATCGCTCAAGCGCCTTGCCCAGCCAGTGGCGGCCCTCGGCCAGCAGGCCCGAGATCTGCCAGTAGGCGTGCAGCGCGATGGCCAGCTCCGCGCCATCGCGCTCCTGGTCCGTGCGTCCACGGGAGCTGGTCAGCGCCTGCCCCAGTGCGGTGCGGATGTTGGCGTGCTCGCCCCGCAGTTGGTGGAACATCGCCGCCTGGTTGTCGTCAAGCAGGTGCCGGTCAAAGCGCCGGGCCAGGCGCAGGCACCGGGCGATCAGCCGGCCGGCCACCTCCTCGCCCTGAGCGGAGGCCGCGAGCTGGATGGCGCCGAACTCGCGGAAGGTGTCGAGCATCTGGTAGCGCGAGCCCTCCCCGGGCTCGGAGGTCACGATCGACTTGTCGACCAGCCCGACGAGCGTCTCGATGGCCTGCTCATGCGGCGTGCCGGGATCGGCGCACACCTCGTGCACCGCGTCCAGGTCAAAGGAGCCCGCGAACACGGAAAGGCGCGCCCAAAGCTCCCGCTCGGCCGGGGTGCACAGCTGGTGGCTCCACTCGATCGCGGTGCGCAGCGTCTGATGCCGGGGAACCGCGCCGCGCCGGCCGCTGGCCAGCACCTGGAACCGGCTATCAAGCCGCTGGGTCAGCTCCGCCAGCGGAAGGGCCCGCAGCCTGACGGCGGCCAGCTCTATCGCCAGCGGTATGCCGTCAAGCCGCTGGCACAGTGCGATGACATCGCCCCGGTTGGCCGCGGTCACCCGGAAGCCGGGCACCGCCGCCGCGGCCCGCTGGGCGAACAACTCGACCGCGTCGCCGCCGCCGGTGGCGTCGGTGCTCGCGGGGACGGGGAGCGGCGCCACCGGGAAGGTCTGCTCCCCGAGGACGTCAAGTGGCTGCCTGCTGGTGGCGAGCAGGGTCACGCCTGGAGCCTGGGACAGGGCCTGCTCGGCCAGTTCCGCGCACGCGTCGAGGAGGTGCTCGCAGGTATCGAGGATGAGTAGCAGGCGCCGGCGCTCGCGCAGGTAGCCGAAGACCGCCTCCCGCTGCGAGTGCGCATCCTGCTCGGGCAGCCCGAGGCAGGCGGCCACGATGTTGCACAGCTGGCCCGGGTCGTCAAGCCCGGCCAGCTCGACCAGGCAGGCACCGTCGGGGTAGCGCTCCTCGACCTGGGCGGCGGCGCGCAGCGCGATGCGGGTCTTGCCAACGCCGCCCGGTCCGACGATGCTTATCAGGCGACCGGTCTCCAGCATCGCCGCGACCCGCGATAGCTCCACCTTGCGGCCGACGAAGGCGGTCACCTCGGCGGGCAGCTGACCACGCTGTCGCTGTGCGCGCAGTTCCCGCGGTGGTGCGCCGGGTGCCATCATTACCTCGCGTGGCTCGGGGGTCCCGCAAGAATATCACGGATACCCCCGGCCACGGGACATCATGTCTAATTTGGCCGTCGGCCTTGCCCGGCCGGCTGGTCAGTCCCCAGAAGTGTCCGGTAGCTCGGACACCAGGTCGTCCGACGTCGCCATCCCGCTTTGCCAGACAGAACGGGCCACGATCTTGGTCGTATCGGCCCGGTGCTTGTACCTGGCCGCGATGTTGGTGCACTCATCGAGCAGGCCCGCCGACAGCGTGGTGGGCTGGAGGCCGAGCGCGAGGAACTGGTCGTTGCGGACGATGAGCTCGTTCTCCTCCGCTTCCTTGCGCGGGTTGGGCAGGTAGGCGACCCGCGCGCCGGTCTGGTCGGAGACCAGCTTGGCCAGGTCGACCACCCGGTGCGTCTCGGTCATCTGGTTGAGGACCTGGGGCTTCTCGCCGGCCGCCGGCGGGTGCTCGATCGCGATCTCCACGCACCGCACGGTGTCCTTGATGTGGATGAACGCGCGGGTCTGCCCGCCCGTGCCGTGCACGGTCAGCGGGTGGCCGATGGCCGCCTGCATGAGGAACCGGTTCAGCACGGTTCCGTAGTCACCGTCGTAGTCGAAGCGGTTGATCAGCCGCTCGTCCAGGGCGGTCTGCTCGGTCTGGGTGCCCCAGACGATTCCCTGGTGCAGGTCGGTAATGCGCAGTCCGTCGTTCTTGGCGTAGAACGCGAACATCAGCTGGTCGAGCGTCTTGGTCATGTGGTAGACCGAGCCCGGGTTGGCCGGGTGCAGGATCTCCCGCTCGAGGTCACCATCCGGCGTGGGAACCTTGACCGTCAGGTACCCCTCGGGAATCGGCGCCGAGCCGGACCAGCCGTAGCCGTAGACGCCCATCGTCCCCAGGTGCGCGATGGCCGCGTCGAGGCCGGTCTCGACCAGCGCCGCCAGCAGGTTGTGCGTCGCCCGGACGTTGTTGTCGACCGTGTACCGCTTGGTCGCGGGCGTCCGCATCGAATAGGGCGCGGCCCGCTGCTCCGCGAAGTGGACGATGGCATCAGGGCGCAGGTCCCGCAGGAGCGCGGCCAGCCGGTCGTACTCCGTGGCGAGGTCGAGGGAGACGAACCCGATTTCCCGGCCGGTCACCTCGCGCCAGGCCCGCAGTCGCTCGCCGAGCGGGCGGATCGGGGTGAGGGACTGTACCTCGAGGTCAACGTCGATCTTCCGCCGGCTCAGGTTGTCCAAGACGGTGACATCGTGTCCGCGGGAGGACAGGTAGAGCGATGTCGGCCAACCGCAGAAGCCGTCACCGCCGAGCACGAGGACACGCATTTCTTCTCCGTCATCAGGTAGCTGGAATAACTGGGTTGCGACTTTACTACTTCCCAAGCTTCTTTGCCGCCGCAATCGCAGCCTGTAACCGGGTGCCTACCTGCAAGTGGGCACCCGCCGGTTGCATCGGTGGCAGGTGCCCAAGCCTACGGAGTTTAGATGAGAGTTATCTGTAGCGAGGTTGTTAGATTCCTTGGCGAACCCTGGGAGTGAGAACCTCGCCGACCGCCTCGACGAGCAGCGTCATCTCGTAGGCGACAAGGTCCGTATCGCACTGCGCGGCCGCGAGAACGGCCAGGCTGGAGCCATCGCTGATCGCCTTGACCAGGAGCAGGCCCGCTTCCATCTCGATCAGTGCCTGGATGGTCTCGCCGGCCTCGAAGACCCGCGCCGCGCCCTGAATCAGGCTGGTGAGGCCGGCGGTGATCGCCGCCAGTTGCCCAGCGTGCTGGATCGGTATCCCCTCCGACAGCGCGAGCGCCACGCCGTCCGCTGATATCACGGCCGCGTGCGCGACATCGGGGACTCTCGTGGTGAAGTCCGTGACAAGCCAATCTAGGTCGCTCAACGCCCTGATCCCTCTCCTGAGCGGGGTGCCTGTGCCTCGGCCCGGCGGGTGCCGTGCTGGAAGCCGCTGAGGCGGCTGCGCGCCGCATCTGGCGACCGGCGTTGCCCGCCGGGCGGTGCCGGTAGCGGCGCGGTCGTCGCGCCCGTGAGGCGGGGGTCTTGCCCTTGCCCGGCCCTCGCGGAGTCGCCGCCCTGGACTCGGTTGGCCTGCGGCACCCGTACCGGCAGGCCGGCACCGGTCGTGCCCCCGCTCACCGGCTCGGGAGCCTCACTCGTGAATCCCCAGGCCTGGCCGAGACCGCCCTGCTGACTTCCCCAGTGGCCGGACTCCTGCCCGCCGGGTGCCTGCCGCTGATAGGACGAATCGGAGCGGGAGCCGCCTGCGGGGACGCGTGGCTGGCCGCCGGACGTCCGGTCCTGGGCGGGCGAGGGCTGCCGTGGCCTGAACCAGTTCGAGGGCTGCCCGGTCGTCGCTCCTTGTCCTGTCATCGGCGCCCGCGCGCCAGTCCCGTAGGCCGAGCCTCCGTCGGCCGCGGACCCGTATCCAGGACCTCCGCTTGCCCGCGACCCGTAGGACGGCTCCACGCTGGCGTACCCTCCGCTAGCCTGGCCTCCGTTGGCGTAGCCTCCGCTAGCCTGGCCCGCGCTGGCCTGGCCCCCGTTCGCCTGGCCTCCGTTTGCCGGGGTCCCGTTTGCCGGGCTCCCGTTGCCGCCAGACCTGTATTCGGGCGCCTCCCGCGCCGGGAGGCGCGTGGCGGCCGCCGCGAGTTGCGGCTCAGCCTGCCTTGCGGCGGGGTAGCCAGCCGGGGCACTCTGCTCCGCTGGAGCGTTGCCGTGCCCGGCCCCGAGCCGGCGCAGCCGCTCACCGTAGCCGATGGTCGACTTGGACGCCACCGTGTGGGGCAGCCAGACCATCGCCACCAGGCCAGCGGGCGACGACGGGCGCAGCCGGACCGCGACCCCGTGCCGGGCGGCCAGGTGCGAGACCACGAACAGGCCCATGTGCCGTGAGACCGACACGTCAACCACCGGCGGCTCGTCCAGCTGCTTGTTGAGGCTCTCAAGCCGGGACTCGGAGATGCCCACGCCGCTGTCGGTGATCTCGATGAGCACGCCGCCGGTGTTCAGCTCCTGCGCCGTGACGTACACCTCGGTCTCGCGGGAGGAGTACATCGTGGCGTTCTCGATGAGCTCGGCGAGCAGGTGGACGACGTCGGTGGAGGCCTGCCCGGCGATCTCGATCCCGGGCTGGATGTTGAGGACAACCCGCCCGTACTGCTCGATCTCCGAGGTCGCGGCCCTGGCGATGTCGCCGAGCAGGACCGGATCGCTCCGCTTGCGCGCCCCCTCGTGCCCGGCGAGCACCAGCAGGTTCTCTGAGTTCCTGCGCATTCGGGTGATCAGGTGGTCCATCCCGAACAGGTTGGAAAGCCGGTCGGGGTCTTCCTCGTTGAGCTCAAGGGTGTCGATCATCCGCGACAGCCGCTCGATCAGCGACTGGCTGCGCCGTGACAGGCTGACGAACATCGCGTTCAGGTTGCTGCGCAGGCCGGCCTCGTTGCCCGCCAGTCGCACGGCCTCCTGGTGCACGAGGTCGAACGCGCGCGCGACCTGGCCGACCTCATCAACCGACATCACGTCGATGGGCGCGATCTCCATCGTCTGCGCCGCCTCGGGCGCCTCGGCGATCTGCCGGACCCGCTGCGGCAGGCTGACCGAGGCGATCTCAAGCGCCCCGGCCCGCAGCCGCCGCAGTGGCAGCACCAGGGAGCGGGCGACGAGCAGTGCCGCTCCCGCGATCAGCAGCAAGACCACCACGGTCGCGATGGCGGTTTCCCATGCCGTCTGCTCGGCGTTCTTGTGCAGCAGCTGGGCCCGGTCGACGATGACCTGGGCAAGCTGGCCCTCGACCTGCCCGAACTGCTGCATCGCCGCATTGGACTTGGTGTCCCACAAGGTGGCCAGGCTCGTTCCGGGCGCGACGCCCGCGCCGCTGATGTTCAGGCTCTGCTGCTCGATGACGTAGCTCTCGAGCGTCTGCATCGCGTTGTCGGTGTTGGTGAACGACTTGGTCTCGGTCTCGGCCGCGATGTCGGGCTGGGCGAATGACGCGAACGAGTTCGTGTACCCCGCCTGCAGTGCCTGGGCGTTGGTCAGCGCGTCGGCGATCTGCTGCATGTCGAGCGGGACGTTCGAGCCCTGGTACTCGTTGCCGTGGTCCTGCAGGCTGGTGAACGCGGCCCACAAGATCGAGTGCTGCTGTGCCAGCTCGGCCTTCGCCTCGCCCAGCGCCGCCAGTGCCTGCACCTCGTTAGTCAGCACGCTGTCGCCGCTGCCCTGGGCTATGGCCTGGTTCAGCTGGAAGATGGCGTTGATTACGTAGGTGTAGTCGGTGACCGTGTCAAGCTCACCGCCGGCCGGAGCGGGCGTGCCACCGTTTTGCGCCTCGCCGCGCAGCGCGGGCAGGAAGCCGATGACGTTGTCGTTCACGTTGCCCAGGTCGGCCACGACGGCCGACGGATAGGAGCCGTTCACCGCCGAGGCCACCCTCAGGAACTGAGTGGCGGCCTGGCCGGTAAGCCCGCCGGCGGCGTTGCTGACGCCGGTCATCGAGGTGGGCCCGTACCAGGTGGCCATCTGCGTTGCCAGCAGCGGGGTGTTATCCGCCCCGGTCTCCTTGGCGTCGTCGATGGCAAGGAACCTGGCCGTCTGCGCCTGCTCGACCTCGAGCGCGTTCGCCAGCCCGATGCCCTGCTGCTCAAGCTGGGCCAGGTGGATCACCCGGCCGAACTGCTGCTCCTGCCCAATGGCCGACGCCACCTGGATGCCACCAAAGATGACTCCCATCGCGGTGGCGAGCACGATGACGGCGATCAGTCGCCGGGCCACCGGCCAGTTACCGAGGGCCACCACATGCCCGGGAGTATCGCGCGGCGGCCTTGGCGCCGGACGCGCTTGTGGTGGCGACGCATGTCCATGCGCCGCGTGCGCGCCGGGGCGCTGCCGTCCGGCAGCGTCAGCCGACCTGTCATTCTTGCGTACCGGCAGCCTGGCCGCTGCCGGTCGTGTTGGATGCCCCATCGCCTAGCCCTGGTGTCCGGTCCTAGCCCGCTGTTGATGTGACCGTCACTTTAGACCGGATGCACGTGCAACTGTCGGGGAATGACGAATTATCAATTGATAAGCGTACGATTCGGTATGAAGCCAGACAAGAGTGACTGCTGGTAGCGGAGTTCTCGTATCAACTCCGCTACCCTCCGTATGTTTCGGGCCGGTCATCGCCCATGTTCCGGGCCTGCCAGCCGCTACGGTCGCCAGGTCGCTATGCCGAGCCTGGGGTCCGCCCCGCGCGGGACAAAAGTCCCATATTCACATGATAAATACCGGGCCGGCCGGCGCGTCAGCTGCCCCCGCGACACCAGTCCTGGCGCCCCGCGTCACTCATATCCGGCCGCCTGCAGCCGAAAGGCCTCCGCGTACCGGCCACCCGCGGCCATCAGCGACGAGTGACTGCCCGCCTCGACGACCGATCCTTCGTCCAGGTAGACGATCAGGTCGGCCATCCGTACCGTGGAGAAGCGGTGCGAGACGAGCAGCGTGATCGTGCCCGCCGTGGCGGCCAGGTCGGCGGCGGCCGAGGCGTACCGGGTGAACAGCTCATGCTCGGCTTGTGCGTCCAGCGAGGCCGTTGGCTCGTCCAGCACGACCAGGAGCGGATCAGGGCGGCGCATCGCCCGCCCGAGCGCCACCTTCTGCCACTGGCCGCCCGACAGGTTATGCCCGCCCGTGTACGGCCCGCCGACGCGCGTCCCCAGCCCGGCAGGCAACTGTCCCACCAGGTCGCCCGCCCCCGCCCGGTGCAGCGCGGCGAGCGCGAGCGGCTCGCTGGCATGTGACGTCACCTCGCCCACCCCCACCGACGACACGGCAGGCAGCGAGAACCTGGAGAAGTCCTGGAACGCCGCGGTGCACCGCGCCCGCCACGACGCGGGCGACAGGCCGGACAGCGGCGCGTCATCGACCATGATCGTCCCCGCGGTCGGCGCGTACATCCCCAGCAGCAGCTTGACCAGGGTTGTCTTCCCCGAGCCGTTCTCGCCGATCACGGCCACGGTGGCCCCCGCCGGGATGTGCAGGGTGAGCTGAGACAACACAGGCCGCTGCGTCCCTGGGTAGCAGAAGGCCACATCGCGCAGGGTTATGCCGGACACCAGCCTGCCGGGCGCTGGGTCGGTGCCGTAGCGCGCCACTGACCTCGCGTGGTGGTCCTCAAGCCAGAGCAGCCGGTCCGCGGTGGCCAGCGTCTCGGCCAGCGCCCCTGATCCGGACGCGGCCGAGGCCAGCTGCGAGCGTGACCGGCGGATCAGCGACACGGTCATGAGCACGGTGCCGAGCGTGATGGCGCCGTCCGCGGCTCGCACGACCGTGAAGCCGATCGCGGCCATCAGCCCCGCGGCGTACAGCAGCCAGCCGGCTCCCTGCACGGCCAGCACCTTGACCGCTTCCGCCCGTGCCCGGCGGTCCAGCCCGGCGGCAAGCGCCGCGTGCCGGGCCGAGATCAGCCCGCCAAGCCCGTAGGACCGCAGTTCCCCGGCGGATTCCGCGTCGCAGGCCAGCTCGAACAGCATCCCGGCGAGCCGCCGGTCAGCCGCCATCGCGTTCTCTGAGCTCCTCGTGATGCGTTTGGCCAGGCGATCGCACGCCAGCGGCGGTATCGCCGTCACCGGCAGCAGCAGCAGCCAGGGCGACACCGAGCCGAGCAGCACCAGCAGGGCGATGATCCGGGCGGCCGCGGTGACGTTCGTCAGGATCTGCCTGGGCGCGGCCGCGAGCTGACGGCGCCCCGCGTTGAGCCGCTCCACCTCGGTCAGGTAGTCAGGGCGTTCCAGGTGCTCAAGTCCTGGCACCCCACTGATCAGCTCGATCAGCTGCGCGGTGCGGTAGACCGCGATCCGGTCCGACAGGGCCATCGCCTCGGTCGCGCCGATCGCGGTCAGTGCCCACGCCAGCCCGAGCATCCCGGCGACGACGGCGATCCCTTCAGTCATCGCGCCGATCGACCCGGACAGTGCCCCGTCGACCAGCAGCCGGTAGCCAAGCGGGTAGCAGGTGCCCGCGACGCCCGCGAGCACGAGCATGACGGTGACCAGGGCCATCCAGCCGGGCGCCGCACGGAAGCCGTCAAGGAAGAAGATCGCGCCCAGCCGGGCGTACCGCCGTGGCGACCCGCGATCGGCCACGGCCCGGTCCGCGGCGGCCGGCGGCGAAGCCATCACTTGCCGAACCTCGCTGCCTGCACCCGGTACATCCGCGCATAGGTGCCACCGCGGGCGAGGAGCTCCTCGTGGCTGCCCTGCTCGGTGATCACCCCCGCGTCAAGCACGCAGATCCGTGCCGCCCGCCGCACCGTGGCGAACCGGTGCGAGATCACCAGGGTGGTCAGGCCGCTGGTGATCTCGTGGAACCGCTCGTAGAACCGCGCCTCCGCGTGCACGTCGAGCGCGGCGGTGGGCTCATCGAGCACCAGGACGCGTGCCCCGTGCTCGGTGGCGAACAGGGCGCGGGCCAGCGCTAGCCGCTGCCACTGGCCACCGGACAACTCGACACCGCCGGGCAGCTCCCGGCACAAGATCGTCTCCCAGCCGTCGGGCAGGTCGGCCACGACCGCGGCGAACCCCGACCTGGTGGCCGCCCGCTCGATGCCGTCGGCGTCATCCCGGTGTTCAAGCGCGCCGAACGTCACGTTCTCCCGTGCCGACACCGGGAACCGCACTGGCGACTGGGGCATGAGCGCGACGGCGCGCTGCCAGCAGGCGGGATCCAGGTCGCGGATGTCTTGCCCGTCGAGGAGGATCCGGCCTTCCACCGGGTCACGCAGCCGGGCGAGCAGGCTGACAAGCGTGGACTTCCCCGCCCCGTTCACCCCGACAAGTGCGGTGGAGGTCCCGGCGCGCAGTTCCAGGTCAACGCCGCAGAGCACGTCACTGCTCCCGGCGGGATAACGGTAGGTCACGGCCTCGAAGCGGACGCACTCGCGCGGCAGGCCGGCCGGAAGGCCAGCGCCTGGCCCGGCGGCCGGCGGTGGCTGCGGACCGGTCGCCGGCGCCGTCAGCTGCCGCTCAAGATGGTCCACGTCCGGCAGCCCCGCGAGCGTCCAGGCCAGGGTGATGTCGTCGAAGGAGACGCTGCCCGCGGCCATCGAGACGGCCAGCATCGGCAGCAAGATCGCCAGCGACCGCAGCCCGAGCTGGTGGGTCCGCGTCGCGTCGGTGATGACGAACAGCGCCAGCCCGTAGCCGGCCAGGACGGCGGCGAAGCACCGCGCCGCCCGCCGGTGCATGTCTCGCAGCCCGGCGTGCCCAGCGCGGATCGCGGCGGTGAACTCCTCGCGGTACATCCCGGCGAAGAACCGGGCCAGCCCGAAGACGCGGATCTCCTTGGCGTCCCGTGCCTTCGAGCCGACCCCGGTGAAGTACCAGGCCCGCCGCATCAGGGTCGTCTGACCGCGCAGGTCGGTCGCCTGCCGCAGTACCGCGACGAGCATGACCCGGCGGACGATCACCCACAGCACGAGCAGCAGTGGCCCGAGCCACCAGATGTAGGCCGCGATCACCGCGCAGCCGATGATCCCCGACAGCCGGCTGGCGATCAGTCCCGCCCAGGTGACGGGAGCGTCGCCGGGGAAGAAGCCCGTCAGCGACCCCTCCGCGCGGGCCAGCCGGTCGAGTGTCTCCTGGTCCTCCAGGTGGGCGATGCCGACCGGGGCGCTGACCGCGTGCAGCAGCCGGGCCTGCAGCCCGCCGGTGACCCGCTGCCGGGCGGCGGTGCCGAGCGCGCCGCCGACCGGATCGGTGACGAGCGACGCCGCGTAGATGAGCGCGGCGATGGCAAGCAGGCCGATCAGGCGATGGCCCGGCGCCGAGCTGATGCCGCCGCGCACCGCAGCCGGGATGGCGCCGACGACGAACCCCAGCGACGCGACGACCAGCGGCGGTATCACGCCGCCCGCCACCACCCAGCCGGCCACCGCCACGCTGGTCAGCCGGCTGGACGTCCAAAGCAGCCGCCAGGCCTGCCGGCCGCTGATCCGTTGCTGGCCAGGCCGGCCAGAAGACACGCCGCCCGGCGCTGTTACTGCCACATCTGCGCAGATTAATCGCTTACTGGGCGAATCTCACCCAGTTTTCCGCGCGACCGGGCGATCGCGGCCTACGGGATGTCGTACAGGTACACGTCCGCGCTGCCCCGCGCGGTCGAGCTCCAGGAGCTGCCGAGCAGCAGCTCGCTGTTGCCGGGGCCGAGGCTCTCAAGGACGTCGTTGCCGCCGCCGGCGACGACGGTCCTGGCGATGTGCGTCCGCGTGGAGACGTTCCACAGGTCGAAGTAGTCCGCCCCCGGCGGGCTGGTGACCGCGGTCAGGCCGTCCACGCTGAACACGACGCCGTTGTCCCTCGACGGCCACCGCGAGTCGTCGGGGGTGATGTTGGACCTGGTGGCGACGTCCCAGATCCGGGCGGGCGCGCTCCCGTTGCCGGGGACGTAGACCGTGGCGCCATCCTGGCTGAGCACGGGCAGCTGGCCGCCCGCCACGTACCGGTAGGGGAACGAGGCGAGCGTGCGACCGGTCTGGACGTCGACGACATAGGTCTCACCGTTCCTGGCGCTGGTCGCCAGCTCCTGGCCGTTGCTGTCCAGGTCCAGGCTGCTGGGCACGATGGCCGCCGTGGTCGGGTTCTTCAGCTGCTCGACGTGGGCGCCGGTGGCCACCTTGAACACGTCGATCGCGTTGCCCGCCAGGACCTCGCTGGCCAGCGTGCTGCCGTCGCCGCTGACGTTCCAGGCCGCCGCTGGCACCGAGCGGACGACGCTGGCCTTCCCGGAGGCTATGTCGAACCGGTAGATGACGTAGGCCTTCAGGTCGACGGCGATTAGCGTCTTGTCGTCTCGGGTGACGCACAGGGCCTGTGAAGGGTCGCCGTGCGGCATCGTGAGCGTGGTGACGTACTTCCTGCTTGCCACGTCCCAGATGTAGATGCTGCCCCGGTGGGCACTGCTCGCCTGGCCCACCGCGAGCTTGCCGTCCAGGCTGAAGAAGGCATAACTGATGTCGCCGCCAGCCGGGGCGGTGAACGTGGCGACCCGGACGGACGTGGACTGCAGTGCGAGGTTGCCGCCCGGCGCCGCGGCCGAGCCTGACGACGTGGCTGAGCCGCCGCCCGACAAGGCGATGCCGGCCCCGACACCAGCGACGACGACCGCCGCCGCGGCCGCACCGGCCAGGACCGCCGGGGTGCGGTGCCGGTGCCGGACCGGCCCGCCCGGCACCGGCGGGAGCTGCTGTGGCGCGAGGGTGTACCGGTCCGGCGGCGTCACCGGTCGGGGCACCAGCGCCGCGCGCAGCGCGGCGGCGAACTCGGCGCACGAGCCGTAGCGCTGCTCCAGGTCCTTGGCCATGGCCCGGGCCAGCACGGCGTCCACCGCCGGTGGCTGCTTGCCCCCCATCGCGGTGACCGCTGGCACCGGGTCCTTGACGTGGGCGAAGAGGGTCGCGATAGTCTCCTCGCGCTGGAACGGCAGGGTGCCGGTGAGCAGGCAGAACGTCACGCAGCCGAGCGCGTACTGGTCGGCGCGGCCGTCGATGGGACGGCTCAGGATCTGCTCAGGCGCACAGAAGTCGGGGGTGCCCATGAAGATCCCGGTGGCGGTCAGCCCGGTGGCCTCAGCGCTGGCCTTGGTCAGCCCGAAATCCGAGAGGTAGGCATGCTCGGGACGGCCGCCAATGTGCTCGATCAAGATGTTGGCCGGCTTGACGTCCCGGTGCACCAGGCCGATGGCGTGCGCGGCGTCCAGTGCGCCGGAGACCTGCTCGACGAGCGACGCGACCCGCTCAGGCGCCAGCGGGCCGCTGCTGGCCCGCAGGACCGTCGCGAGGTCGCCGCCCGCCACGAACCTGGTGGCGAGGTACAGCACCCCGTCGGCCTCCCCGGCCGCGTAGACCGGCAGGACGTGCGGCTCGTCGACCGCGGCGATCGCCCGCGACTCGCGCAGGAACCGGGCACGGAAGTCCTGGTCGGCGGCCAGCGCCGGGGAGAGCACCTTGATCGCCACCTGGCGTCCGAGGACCTCATCCCGCGCGCGGTAGACGACCGCCATCCCGCCCGCGCCCGCCTGCTCAAGGAGCAGGTAGCCGGCCACCCGGCTGCCCGGGCCGATGCGCCCTGGCCCCGCTGAGGGCGGTGCGCCCCGGTTATCAGTCACTGACGTCTCCACTTCGGCCTGCGCGCGGTTACTGTGACGTCACGGCCGCCGTGCCATCGTTACACGCCGGGGCTGGCCCCGCGCGCTATGAGGAAGGCAGCGCGTCCCGCAGGGCGACGGCGAGCTCACCGCACGAGCCGTAGCGCTCGGCCGGGTCCTTGGCCATGGCCTTGCTCAGCACCGCGTCAACGGTGTCAGGCAGCTCGGGCAGCAGCGCGCTCAGCCGGGGCACGGTGCCGTACAGGTGGGCGAGCAGGGTGGCCGGCGAGGTGGGACGGCTGAACGGAACGGTGCCGGTCAGCATGCGGAACGCGACGCAGCTGAGGGCGTACTGGTCGGCCCGGCCATCCGCGTGCTGACCGCGAGTGCTCTCCGGTGCCAGGTAGTCCGCCTCGCCCAGGGTAAGCGCGGCGGCTGGCCGGTCGCCGGCGGCGGCAGTGCTCCAGTAGTCGAACGCCAGCTTGGCCAGCCCGAAATCCGACACGTATGCCTGCTCAGGGCGGCCAGGGTAGGCGCCCATGAG
>Ga0335075_10000310_pt1 | contig 88557 bp, 70 predicted proteins | sample Lox_Sample_24_FD_206723 | JGI IMG/M metagenome (GOLD analysis project Ga0335075, IMG submission 206723) | Soil microbial communities from Loxahatchee National Wildlife Refuge, Florida, United States - Lox_Sample_2.4 | ecosystem: Environmental > Terrestrial > Soil > Wetlands | place: USA... | reverse complement strand
CGAGGTCGAATACAAGATTCACTACATCGAGCAGAAACCATCGGCGCCCAATGAGTTCTGGGGAGTGGCAGGCTTCGTCACCGCCAACGTGGTGCTCGACGAGTCGTACGAACTCTCGTTTCCCAAAGACAAATACGTCCTGGTGCTCAGTCCCTTAAACAAGCCGCTCATTACCGACGAAAACGGGCGCCTCATCTATCTATGGCACTCGTCGCAACTTAACCCGACCGCGGATAAAAGACAACCCGCAACCGATCCCGATGCGCTGCCCGCAATCACCTACACAACCTTCCACAACTGGCAGGAGGTAGGCGACTGGTACGCGGGTCTGGCGCGCGACCGCGCGGCGGTAACGCCAGAGATCCAGGCCAAAGCCAACGAATTGATTCAAGGAAAAACCACGGACGACGAAAAGATTGAGGCCATCTACAACTATGTCTCCACGCAGGTTCGCTACATCGGCGTGGACTTCGGAATCGGCCGCTACCAGCCCCACTCGGCGGAAACAGTACTCGAAAACCAGTATGGCGACTGCAAGGACAAGCACACACTGCTGGCCGCGCTACTCAAGGCCGTCGGATACGACGCATGGCCCGCGCTCATCGGCACATCCATCAAGCTCCATCCCGAGCTGCCCATGCCTGCGCAGTTCGATCACGTCATCACCGTTGTCTCGCTGCCCAACCGCCTCATCTGGCTCGACAGTACGCCTGAGGTCACGCCGTACCGCATGCTGATGTCGCCCATCCGCGGCAAAGAGGCGCTGGTCATCCCCACCACCGGCAAACCCGAACTGATGCGAACGCCCGCCAACGGCCCGTTTCCCTTCCTGGACACCTATACGGCGACGGGCAAGATCGACAGTGACGGCACGCTCACCGGCCACATCGCTCTTCAAATGCGCGGAGACAACGAGGACAACTTCCGCGAAATCTTTCACAACATCCCCCGATCCCAGTGGCAGCAGGCGGCCCAAACGCTCTCCGAGCGCATGGGCTTTGCAGGCACCGTCAGCAATCTCGACGTCAGCCTCCCCGAGCGCACAACGAAGCCCTTCAACTACGCCTACGACTACACCCGCAAGGAATATGCCGATTGGCCCAACCGTCGCATCCTTCCGCTCACCATGGCCGTCTCCATCAATGACCTCGGCGACGATAAGCCCACCAAACCCATTCAGCTGGGCTCTCCGCGCGTTGAAGACCATCAATCCGTGGTTGAGTTGCCGCCGAACTACACAGCGGTGCTGCCATCCTCCGTCAGGTACGCCACTGATTTCGCAACCTACCAGGCGGACTATTCTCTGGCCGGAAACAAACTGACCACGGTTCGTAAACTCACCATTTTGAAGAATCAAATTCCAGTCACAGAGGCGGACGATTACCGGAAATTCACCAAACATATCGAGGACGACGAAGAGCAGTATATCCAGCTCGTTGCAGCGAACGCGGCCGTCAAGCCTGATACGACTCCCAGCAACCCCGAGGCTCTGGAACTGATGCAGACGGCGGTCGCCAACCTGACCAACCACAACTACATCGATGCGCGTGCCAATCTGGATCAGGCCCAGCAGCTGAACCCCCGGCAGCCCGGGCTGTGGAGTGAATATGCCTATCTGGAGATGATGTCCAACCATCTCGACCTGTCCATCGACGACCTCCGCAAGGAGGTACAGTACCATCCCGAAAGCACCATGGCCTGGCAGCAGATCGCGCGGACGCAGATTCGCCTGAAGCGCCTCGACGACGCGGCGCAGACCTTCCGCGATGAGCTCAAGGCACTCCCCGGCAACACGGATGCGGAGACGGAGCTGGGTTCTGTTCTGATTATGCAGAAGAAATACGACGAAGCGGCCACGCTCTATGAATCCGCGGCAAAGCAGCTTCCCGATAACAGAAACGTCCGTGTCGAGGAGGGCCGCGCCGAGCTGCTCGCGGGCAAGCACGATGCTGGTTCCGCGAATCTGCATCAGGCCCTTCAGGGCACCAACGATCCCGGAGTACTGAACGATGCGGGCTACGAGATGGCCGACTTCACTGTGGACCTTCCGACCGCTGAATCCAGCACGAAAAGAGCGCTCGACGCTCTCGATAAAGAGACGGCGCAAATTACGCTCGGCAACCTCAGCCGCGACGACCTGGCCCACATCAACCTGCTCACCGCTACCTGGGACACGATGGGCTGGGTTTACTTCCGCGAAGGCAATCTCCCCCTGGCTGAAAGCTACGCACTTGCCGCGTGGAATACCACCCAGGCCAGCGAGGTCGGCGACCATCTCGGACAAATCTACGAGAAGGAAGGCCAGATGAAAAAGGCCGCCGACGCCTACACTCTCGCGTTGTCGGCTGTAACGCTCACCCCGGATCCATCCGGAACCGACGCTATCCGCGGTCGTCTCGACAAGCTCAATGCGCGCGGATATTTCTCCCCTGAGAATGGCGGCGAGGAACTCGGCAAGCTGCGTACTATCCCGATTCCGAAAGCGCCAAAGATCGAGGGCAGCGCGGACTTTTTCATTCTTCTCTCGGCCGATAAGGTTGAAGACGTGCAATTCATTCACGGGAACGACCAGCTCCGCCCCGCAACGGACCTCATCAAAAAGGCAAGCTTTGCCGGTGAATTTCCCAGCGGTTCAACCGCACGGATCGTCCGGCGCGGGATTCTCTACTGCTCTGGTCTTACAGCGGAGTGTGCTCTCACACTGATCCTGCCGCAATCCGTGACGTTGCAATAGGAGGCACACCGGGAGACGATAGAGGCAATGGCTGTTCCGGCAAGAACCCTGGGAGCTCTGAAGCTGCACATGCGCCAGTCGCTCATCGCGCGCACGGTGGAGCTTCCCGTGCAGGAGTTCATCCGTAAGCAGGGGGTCAGCAGCGCATTCCTGCTCATCGCCGCCATCGCTGCGCTCGTCTGGGCCAACTCCCCATGGCGCGAGTCCTACTATCACGCCTGGCACATCGAGCTCACGCTCTCAGGCCTGCGACTGCCCATTCACGCATGGATCAACGACGCCATGATGGCGCTCTTCTTCTTCCTCATGGGTATGGAGATCAAGCAGGAGATTGTGCACGGCGAGCTGTCCAACCTTCGCCGCGCTTCGCTGCCCGTCTTCGCCGGGCTGGGCGGCATGGTCGTGCCCGCGCTCATCTATGCCGCCTTGAATCATGGCCGCATTACCGCGCACGGATGGGGTGTGCCCATGGCGACGGACATCGCCTTCTCGCTCGGCGTGCTCGCGCTCGTCAAAGGCGTTCCGCCCGAACTGAAGGTCTTCCTGCTCTCGCTCGCCATCGCCGACGACATCGGCGCCATCGTCGTGATCGCCCTCTTTTACACCGAGACAATGCACTGGAAGTATCTCGTGATCGCAGTGCTGCTGATCGCCATCATTCTGCTGTGCTACCGGCTCGGCATCAGCCGTCAGATTCTCTACGCCGCGCTCGGCTTCGGGGTCTGGCTGGCCGTACTGCGCTCTGGTGTTCATTCCACCATCGCTGGAGTCGTCCTCGGGCTACTCATGCCCGTCACCTCCGGCGTCTCTCTGAACGAATTCAGCGAACTCGGCAGGGAGATGGTCGCCGAATTCCGTGAAGCTCAGGCCACCGGCGATACCGCGCACGCGAATCGGGTCCTGGGCGCCATGGAGTATCTCGTGAAACGGACCGAGGCTCCCGCCGACCGCGTCACCCGTAATTTGCACGACTGGATCGCCTTCCTCGTGCTGCCGCTCTTCGCGCTCGCCAACGCCGGAGTAACCTTTTCCGCCGGAACCTGGGGTCCGCTGCTCCACAGCCCCGTAGCCTGGGGCGTCATCCTCGGGCTGATGCTGGGCAAGCCTCTCGGCATCATTGCTGCCTGCTGGCTGACCGTAAAGCTGGGCGTCACGCGCCTCCCCGGCTCTGTCAACTGGCGGCAGATCACAGGCGTCGGCGTACTCGCCGGCATCGGCTTCACTGTGTCGTTGTTCATCGGCGGGTTGGCCTTCGAGGATGCGGCCCAACTCGACGCTGCAAAAACCGCCGTGCTGCTGGCGTCGCTGCTGGCAGGCGCAGCCGGATTCGCCCTCCTCAAGCGCGCGACCTATGTCCAGGTACCTGCGCCGGAAGATCATCCAAAAGGTTGAGACAGGCCTCCACCCCCGGATGCAAGACACCCCTTAACGCGGCTCCGTAAAGTAAAGTCGGCCTTTGATAAACAGTTGAAAGAGCGAAGCTCCAACGCCCGCGCGCATTCTGATTTGAAACTCTGTGCCAGCTTGAGCAAATACTCCTATCCCCGAATCGCGGCGACATCAAAAGATCGGCGACGCGCCCGCATATGCTGGAATCTGCCGCGAACCAGCCCTCTCCTTTGCGATATCTTCATAGCAGCCTTCGACCTATGAAAATGCGCAACAAGAACATGGCCTCTCGAACCGCAACTGCGGTCATTTCTCTTATCTCCGCCGCGACCCTATTCCTCGCGGGATGCCATCCTAACAGCGGGCTTCCCGACCCCTCGTCCAAGGCCTACGAACAGCTCGTCTCCGATTTTTACGTCGGTGTCTCTGCGCTGCAGGTCGGCGACGATGTGCGCGCGCAAAGCAGCCTGCAGGAGGCTACGCAGATCGCTCCGGGAGAACCTGCGGCGTGGGCCGACTGGGGCATTCTCGCGCTGCGCCAGCGCAACTTCGACCCCGCAACCGAGCGCCTGAATCGCGCCCTAAAGCTCGATCCGAAAAACAGCAGGATGTATTACCTGCTCGGGTTGCTCGGCACTGCCCAGGGAAACTCGCAGCAGGCCATCGATAATTACCGCAAAGCCGTCAGCCTCGATTCGAAAGACCTCCGCGCCAATTACGCGCTCGCGCTTGAGGTCGAACGTCAGGGAGCCGACGGCAGCGACGCTGAGTTTGAGAAACTCATCCAGCAGATCCTCGCCGCGCAGCCCGATAACCTTGCCGCGCTGCTCGAGCTAAGCCGCATCTCCGCCAAGCGCGGAGACACCGCCACGCTTCACTCCGCCATCCAGCGCATCGCCGCGCAAAGCGCCGCATGGCCCTCGGACGTGAAGCAGGAACTGACAGCGCTGCAGACCGCAGCATCCAGCTCAGAGCCGCGCGCTGCAGCTACCCGAAGCATCTTTTTGCGCAATGTGCTCATGCAGGTTCCCGCCTTTCGCGCCAGCCTGTCGGAGATCAAACCCGCTCCCGGCGATGAGGCACAGCCCTTCACGCATTTCCTGCGCCTTCCCTCGCCATCCTCCACGCCCGCGCCAGCGGACACCGCCATCACCTTCACGCCGCAGCCTGTTCCCAACATCAGCGACGGAAATGGTAGCGCGCATTGGAGTTTGATCGGCTCCCTCTCGCTCGATGGCCAGGGCGCTCCGACCATATTCGTCGCCAACGCGCATCAGGTCAAACTATCTACCGGCGCAACCTTCCCCTTTCCCAGTGGGCCCGCAACCGTCGCGCCCACTCCGGAAGGCGTTCTGCCGCTCGACTTCAATTACGACTTCAAGACTGATCTCGCGCTCGCGGGCGCCGGCGGCGTGCGCCTGATGCGTCAGGACAGCCCCACCGCCTTCACCGACGTAACCGCAAAGACCAGGTTGCCCAAGGCCGTGCTGGACGCCGCATACACCGGAGCCTGGGCCGTCGATATCGAAGCCGATGGCGACCTCGATATCGTCATGGGCCAGCCTGAGGGTCCGCCGACGGTGTTGCGCAATAACGGAGACGGCACCTTCACGGCCATCCATCCCTTCGCCGGAATCTCCGGCATTCGGCAGTTTGTCTGGGCCGACTTTAACGGAGACGGCAGCCCCGACGCAGCCATCATCGACGGATCCGGCCATCTCCACATCTTCTTCAATGAACGTGCGGGAAAATTCGCCGAGCAAGCCGTGCCCGCACAATTTACCTCAGCCGACGCCATCACCGCAGCCGACGTGAACAGCGACGGCATTATAGACCTCGTCGCCGTGCTGCCCGATGGCGTGATCGCGCGCCTCTCCAGCGCGGACGGCGGCCAGGGCTGGACCTCAGCCGACATAGCCATCATCCCGAATCGCTTGCAAAATCTCTCCGGCGAGGTCCGCCTCCGCGCCGACGACATCGACAATAACGGAGCGATCGATCTACTGCTTGCACAGATCGTGCCGTCAGCAAACAGAGCCTCAGGCGGCCTCATCTGGCTCTCTGATCCGTCAGGAAAATTTAACCTGCTCAACCATCCGGTCGGCCCCTCGCAGGTCTTCGATCTTGCTGATGTACGCGCCGATGGCCGCCTCGCGCTGCTCGGCCTCACCGCCGACGGCCAACCACAGGAAGATCTCAACCATGGCACCAAGAACTACCACTGGCAGATCATTCGCCCGCGCGCTCGGCAGTCCACCGGAGACCAGCGCATCAACTCCTTCGGCATTGGCGGCCAGATCGAGATTCGCTCCGCGCTACTTACGCAGATGCTGCCCATCACCGGCCCGCAGCTGCACTTCGGGCTCGGCACACATACGCAATCCGATGTGGCGCGCATCATCTGGCCCAACGGCTCTGTTCGCGCCGAGTTTGCGCTCAAGGCCGACCAGGAGGTGCTCACCGAACAGCGCCTCAAGGGCTCGTGCCCCTTCCTCTTTGCATGGAACGGCAAGAAGATGAATTTTGTCATGGACACCGTGCCTTGGGGCTCGGCCATCGGGCTGCGCATCAATTCGTTGGGCACCGCCAGAATTGCGGCCACGCGGGAGTGGTACACGATTCGTGGCGACCAGCTCCTTCCGCGCGACGGCTACTACGATCTGCGCATCACTGGCGAGCTGTGGGAGACCTACTACTATGACTACCTCTCGCTCATGGTCGTCGATCATCCCGCTGGAACCGACATCTTTACCGACGAGCGCTTTGTCATCCCGCCGGTCAAGCTGGCCGTAACCGCGACCGGTACGCCGCACGCCATTGCCCGCGCCGTTGACGACAACGGCGACGATGTTACCGCGACCCTGAGCTCGCTCGACGGCAAGTACCTCGACAACTTCGGACTGGGCCAGTATCAGGGCGTGACGCGAGATCATTACGTCGACATCGATCTCGGCCCCGATGTCCCCGCCAGCGGCCCGCTCTACCTCATCGCGAAGGGCTGGCTGCATCCGTCCGATTCTACGATCAATGTCGCTATCAGCCAGGGGCATCACGAGCAGCCCAAGCCGCTGAGCCTTTCGGTTGAAGATGCGCACGGCGCGTGGCACATCGTCAAACCCAACCTCGGCTTTCCGGCCGGGCGCAGAAAGACCTGTCTCATCGACCTCACCGGGCTCTTCCATTCAGGTGAGCCGCATCGCGTGCGACTGAGCACCAATCTCGAAATTTACTGGGACCAGATCCAATGGGCGCAGGGCCTGCCTGATACGCCTCTGAAGATCACGCGCCTTGCACCGTCCTACGCCAACCTGCACTATCGCGGCTACTCCATCATTCATAAGGCCAACGTGTCGTCGCCGGAGATCCCCGACTACAACCACCTGATGGCCACCACGCAGATATGGCGCGACCTTGCTGGCTACTACACGCGCTATGGAGATGTGCGCCCGCTTCTCGATAAGATCGACGACCGCTACGTCATCATGAACGCCGGAGACGAGCTAGCCCTGCGTTTCTCCGCGCTCGCGCCGCCGCCTGCGGGCTGGGTACGGGACTACGTTATCGCCGGCGACGGGTGGGTAAAGGACGGCGACTACAACTCGGTTGACTCGGCAACCGTGCGTCCGCTGCCCTACCACGCACGCACGCTCTACAACACACCACCCAAACCTCTCGAAGAGGAGTGGGTCTACCGCCATCATCCCGAAGACTGGCAAACCTATCAAACGCGCTACGTAACGCCCTACGGCTTTGAAAACGCACTGAGGAGTTCAGCCAGTCAATGAAGCGCGGCCCCATCACACGATTGGTTCTCATCCTGTTCTTCGCCGCGCTGATCGCGATCCCGGTCATCCTCAGCCGCATTTCGGCAAAGAACAAATCGGCCGCATCCCGTTTCGATGCGAAAACCGCGCTCGCCCGCTACGGCTTTTACTTCACCGAAGTTTCCAAACAGGCCGGCGTCCATTTTATCCATCAGTCCCCTGTGCTCGACCCGAAGCTTGCACCCATCATGCCTGAGGTTGCGTCGATGGGCGCGTCCGTCTCAATCGTGGACTACAACCATGACGGCTGGCCGGACATTTACGTCACCAACAGCCGTGAGGGCAGCATGAACGCCCTCTACCGCAACAACCACGACGGAACCTTTACCGACGTTGCGCCGGAACTGGGTATCGCCGACGTGAACAAACCAGGCACCGGCGTCTCGATGGGAGCCGTGTGGGGCGACTACGACAACGACGGCTATCCCGATCTGTATCTCATAAAATGGGGCAAGCCGATGCTCTTCCACAACGACCACGGCCACGGCTTCACCGACGTCTCAAAAGAAGCCGGACTTCCCAAATGGATCAACGCGAGCACTGCTCTGTGGTTCGACTACGACGGTGATGGCAAGCTCGACCTCTTTGTCGGCGGATACTACAACGAGAACATCGATCTGTGGCACCTCAAAACCACAAAAATAATGCCCGACAGCTTTGAGTACGCCGACAACGGCGGACGAAAATATCTCTTCCACAACCTGGGAGACAACACGTTTGAAGAAGTAAGCGAAAAGCTCGGCATCAACAGCCGGCGCTGGGCACTGGCCTCCGGAGCCGCCGATCTCACTGGAAACGGGCATCCGGACCTCTTCATCGCCAACGATTACGGCGTCTCCGAGCTGTACATCAACGACGGCAAGCGATTCCACGAAGAGGGCGAACAGACCGGCGTAGGCTTCGCGCCCAAGAGCGGCATGAACGTGGCCTTCGGCGATATCTTCAACCAGGGCAAATATTCCATCTACGTCTCAAACATCTCCGAAGCCGGAATTTTAATTCAGGGCAACAACATGTGGGTGCCGAAAGACGGAACCTCCGGAAAGACGCTGCAGTATGAAAACCTGGCCCGCGACCTCGGCGTGGAACTGGGCGGTTGGAGTTTCGGCGCGCAGTTCGGCGACTTCAACAACGACGGCAACCTCGATCTCTTCCTCACCAATGGATACATCTCGCTCGACCGCAATAAGAGCTACTGGTACGACTTCGCAAAGGTTGCCGGTGGCAACAGCTCCATTATCGGAGACGCCAAAAACTGGCCTGCTTTCGATGGACGCAGCCTCTCCGGCTATCAGCAGAAACGCGTGTGGCTAAACGACGGAGCCGGAAAATTTGAAGACGTGGCACACGCCGTCGGCGTAACCGACACCCACGACGGGCGATCCGTCGCCGTCGCCGACCTCTGGAATAACGGCGCGCTCGACGTTGTCGTTGCAAACCAGAACGGCCCGCTGCTCATCTATAAAAACCACGTTGACCCCGCGGAAAAGTGGCTGGAGTTCCAGCTCGAAGGCACCAGGAGCAATCGCGATGCCATCGGCGCTGAAGTGACGCTGTACTGGGATGGCCAGGAACAGATTCAGGAAATCTGCGGAGGCGACGGATTCGCGGCTGAAAACGATCTCCGGGTACACTTCGGCCTGGGCAAAAATCCTCAAATTGAGAAGGCCGTCATCCGCTGGCCCTCTGGAACAGTTCAGACCCTCGACAATCTCACTCCCGATCAGCTCTATCACATCCAGGAGCCAGAATGAGCCATCAAGCGATCACAGCTCCGGTGCCTCCCTCGATGACCCCGCAATGGAAGCAGTGGCTCACACTCAACAACCGCTATGTGCCACCGGTCTTCATCACGCTCATCCTGCTGGCGGGGCAGCTCTCCTTTGGAATTCTTGAGAGCTACCAGAAAACTCTGCTTGCCATCGCGACGGCCATGGTCATCGAGATGATTCTCAGCCGAATCTTCGTCGGCAAGTGGCCACATCTTGCCAGTTCCTATATCACCGGAATCAGCGTCGGCATTCTGCTGCGTTCGCCCGCGTTCTGGCCTTACGCCGTCTGCGCCGCCATCGCCATCACCTCAAAATACGTCATTCGCTACAAGGGGCGGCATCTCTTCAATCCGTCGAACTTCGGCATCAGCGTGGTGCTCTTCCTGCTTCCTGCCAGCGTGGCCATGCTTAGCATTCAGTGGGGCAACGATATGTGGTCGCTGGTGGCCATCTGGACGCTGGGCTCGGTCATCATCTGGCGCCTGCGCCGCTTTCACATCAGCGCAACTTACGTGGTGTCGTTCATCGCGCTCGCGGTCATCCGCGCCCACATCATTCACGAGCCGGTCATGTCTGAGATATCGCCGATTACCGGGCCGGAGTATCAGCTCTTCATCTTCTTTATGATCACCGACCCCAAAACCACCGTGCGTTCGAAGAAAGGTCAGTGCATCGTTGCCTTTCTCGTTGCCGTACTTGAAATGTTCTTCCGCCTCGATCAAAGCGTCTACGCCGAGCTATACGCCTTATTCTGGATCGGACCCATCGCTATGCTCATTGAAATGTGGCTGGATGCACGCCGCATGAAACTGGCTAACGCCACTGCCCCACCTCTCACGCCCTCTCCCGGGATGGCACAACCTTAGTCTGCCAAAGGATCACGCTTGATCGCTCCGCCAAAGAAAATTGCAGTATGCACATTACTCGCGGCATTCGCATGCGTCTCCGGCTGCAAGCATCAGCCCGCCGCCCCGCACCAAACCGCGACCGCGACACATGCATCCGCGCCACAGCCTGCCGACTCCGCACCCGAGGCATCAGCACAAGTCGCCGCACCCGCGCGCCCCTCCGGTCCCATTCGCTTCACGGATATCACCGCGCGGGCAGGAATCCACTTCGTTCACAACAACGGAGCCTTCGGCAAAAAATATTTACCGGAAACCATGGGCAGCGGTGTCTGCTTCATCGACTACAACAATGACGGCTGGCAGGACATCCTCTTCGTCAACTCGATGGACTGGCCCGGGCACAAAAAGCATGTCTCCTATCCCGCGCTCTACCGCAATAATCACGACGGCACCTTCACGGATGTCACGAAGCAGGCCGGCCTCGATGTCGAAATGTACGGAATGGGCTGCGCCGTCGGCGACTACGACAACGACGGCTATGACGACATCTACATCACCGCGATAGGGCACAATTACCTGTTCCACAACCAGGGCAACGGAACGTTCAAAGACGTGACTACGCAGGCGGGAGTGGGTTCATCCGGCTTCTCAACCAGCGCCGCATGGTTTGACTATGACAATGACGGCAAGCTCGACCTCGTCGTCGACCACTACGTCGACTGGTCGATCGCGAACGATAAAACGTGCTCGCTCGACGGAACCCACAAGTCCTACTGCACGCCGGAGCTGTACAAGGGCGAAAGTATTACCCTCTACCACAACCTGGGCCATGGACGATTCAAAGACGTAACCAAGGCCGCCGGACTTTACGATCCTACCGATAAGGCGCTCGGCATTGCCCTCATCGACTACGACAATGACGGCTGGCTCGATCTATTTATCACCAATGACACCCAACCCGACAAGCTCTACCACAACAACCGCAACGGAACCTTCACCGAAACCGGGTTTGCCGCGGGCGTAGCCTTCAGTGACGCCGGCAAGGCGCGCGCTGGAATGGGCACCGACGCCGCCGACTACGACGGCTCAGGACGTCAGGGGTTAATCATCGGCAACTTCACCAACGAGAGCATGGCCCTCTACCACAATGACGGCCAGGGGCTCTTCACCAACGACGCCCTCAGCGCAGGAATCGCACTGCCCTCGGCAAAGTCGCTCACCTTCAGCACCTTCTTCTTCGACTACAACCTCGACGGACTTCCCGATATCTTCGCTTTCAACGGGCACGTGGCTGACGATATCTCCGTTGTGCAGCCATCGCTGAGCTACGCTGAACCACCGCTTCTGTTCCGCAATCTCGGCCACGGAAAATTTGAAGATGTATCTGACAAAGTGGGCCCAGCGCTGCGCAAGCCGGTCGTCGGTCGGGGAGCCGCCTACGGCGACGTCGACAATGACGGCGACCTTGACCTGGCACTGACCGTCAGCAACGGTCCCGCGCGCCTGCTGCGCAACGACGGTGGCAATCAGAACGATATGCTCCGCATAAAAACAATCGGTACGCGCTCGAACCGCGACGGTATCGGCGCCAAAGTTCTGTTGACAACATCCACCGGGCAGCACATGAGCGAAATGGTGAAGAGCGGATCCAGCTATCTCTCGCAAAGCGAGCTGCCGCTCACCTTCGGGCTCGGCAAGCCTGATCCGAACAAGCGCATCAGCCTCGCAATCCTCTGGCCTAGCGGCCATAAGGATTCCATCGCGGACATCCATCCCGATCAATTTATTACGGTGAAGGAAGGCAAAGGCATTATTGCCGCGCGGCCCATCAACTTTGTGCTCAAGCCTGCAAAGTAGCAGGACGAATGCCGCACCGCTCGAGCATCAACGCAATCTCGTCGCGGGTCGCACCCACTTTGTGCGCCGCGCCCAGCAGGTCTTCTGCCTCTACCGGATACCAGTTGCGCCGCGCACGGTCGCTCAGCCCGGCCACATCAATCGGCGCGATCACGCGGAAGATCTCTTCGATCAACTCCTCTGACTCGCCCGCATTCCGAATCAGCCGCGCTCGATCCAGCACACGCGCACACTGCGGTCCGAATTGCGGATGATCGCGCAGTAAAAACGATGACGCAAGTTGCGGCCTGCCCAACCGCCGCACCACTTCCGAGTAGCTAGCGGCAGCAAAGTACAGCAGCGATAGCGCGACGAAAACTGGAAAATTCCCCAGGTTCGCATAGAGAGCGCCGATCAACCGCGATGTAACCAGCAGTTCCGCATCGGTCTGCGCGGCGTAACTCTCCAACTGCGCGCTGAAAGTCCCTAATCCCCAATCACGTTCCAGAATCTCAGCCAGTCGCGAAACTCCCAACAGCGTCAGTGGAAAACCTGTCGACAGCAGCGGATCAACGAACCCCGCCGCCGAAGGCAGGAGCGCCCAGTTTTGTCCGCGCATGGCCGCGCTGCGAAACCCCAGTCGGGGAATATGACGAAAAGGCTGCGCCGCCTTTGCACCTGCAAACTGATCCCACAGCGCCGGAACCCGCTCCAGCAGCCTCTTCCACGCCGGCTCGCCCTCTTCTAGCTGCAATGCTTCCGCAAACGCATCGGTAGCTGCAACTCCCGCACTGGTTATTCCATTGCTGAAGTGCAGAACCCACACCCATCCGCCATCCAGCAGATGATGCACCGCGGCATCATCCACGGGATAAGGCGGCTCGCCGTCCAATGTAACCTGCTTCAGATCGCTGATCCGGTGCACCCCCTGGAAATAGCTATATAGCGCCTGCGTTGCCGGAAACTCAGGTAACGGCCGCTCACCAAGCTTCAAGGCACGATGCAAAAATCCGCGTGGCCCCGTGGCGTCCACGACAAACCGCGTTGCGATCTTCATCTCGCGCCCATTCCGGGTGCCGCTTATCTCTACTCCGTGGTCAATCTCGAAAAACTCCCGCAAATCCACTTCATCCATGTACTCGACGCCAAGTCGCTGCGCCTCTTCAACCAGATATTGATCGAAGTCGGCGCGGTACCAATGCGTATCAGCGATCGCATCATGCGGACTCGCAGCCACCAGCAACTCACTTGCGCGTGCAATCGGTCCACGCTGCCCCGGCTCATGACGAAAAAAACTGAAGCCGCGCTTCAGTCCACAGGCCAGCTCCGGATGGCTCTGCTGCCAGGTTCCCCATTTCGTAAGCGGGCGGATACCTGGCAGACCATACCGCGTCGCCAGTTCCTCCAGAAGAAGATTCGAGAGCGGCGTTGAGGATTCACCAATGGCCATGCGCGGATGCCGTCCTCGCTCGAGAAGAACAGCACATAGCCCCAGTTGCTGCGCGATCATGGCCAGCAGCGATCCGGCAAAGCCAGACCCTACGACCGCAACGTCATAACGCTCGTGCAAGGCCGCCCTCGCATTCGTCGCATGTAACTGGACTCATACTCTTCTGACGCAAATTCATTACGCGCAACCGCTCAACCCGCGCCTCAAAACAACCGGCGCAGTCAGAGCCTATCTTCAAATCCCAGACGTCCGCAAACACTCGTCCGCGCCCAAGCCCCACTCCATACGCAACGGCCTCTTCCAGCAAGTTCAACCCGGGAGCGATAAATTCCCCTTCTGCAGCCAGCTCCTCCATCGCTCCGTTGCCGCCGCGCGTCGGAATCAACGTCGCCGCCGCCGCTCCGCAATCGAAGGCAAAATCCAGAGATCGCTGCGCCCAATACAACGCCTCCTCCGGTTTCATGAAAGGAGGCTGCACCAGATTAAAAACCCGCAGATCGATCTCAGCGCCCCGCAAAAAGCCAGCTGCAGCCCGAAATTGTCCTAGCGTCATCTGCTTGTTCAACTTTTCCAACACATCCGGATGCGCCGTCTCCAGTCCCATCGCCACTTCCAAGCGGCCCGGCAGCAAGTCACGCAACGCAGTACACCGCTCACCTACGAACGCCGGGTGGCACTCCACAATCACGCGCTCGAATCCCCGCACCCGCTCCGCAATTGCTTCGTAATCTTCCACCGGAATCGCCCGAGGATCAAAGAAACTCCCGCTGTTATAGAGCTTGACTGCGCGGGCCTTTGGCAGATGCCTCAGAGCAGAATCAATCTGCGCCGGAATCGCACCCACCGGCACCGGTTCCTCCAACGCGTTGCGCCACAGGTCGCACATCGCGCAGCGGAATGGGCACTCACGGTTGGTTATAAAAATTGTGGCCACCAGCTGCACTTCGCCGCTGGCCGCGCATTCCTCCTCTACGAAAAACGCATACGGTTCATGTGAGTTCACGGTCGCACGCGCGGGTCGCCGCTCCACAACCCACCTGTCTCGATCAGCCGCACGCTTCGGATATGTCAGTGCCAACGCTGTCCTCAGAGATAGAGCGATAAAAACTGCTTCCGGTATTCGGCTTCGCGCAAGGGCAGCCTGCTGCGCAGCGCTTCCACGGAAATCGCTCCATGCTGAAAGCGCCGTTTGGGAAACACCGGCATCTTTATCCCGGCCACCGCCGCCACACCGCGCGAAACGATCTCGCCCTTCAACTCATACAGCCGTTCCACGCTGTAATCAGTGAGTTCGATGAACGGAATCGCCTCAGCCACGGCAATCACCTCGGGCCGCGTGTACGGGCTGAAGCCTGCAAATCCAAAAGCGTGCGCCGGAGCATACGTGCGCGTATAGGACCGGCTCAGTCCTCCGCTATACGTCAGCGAATGCTTGATCTTCCCTACGCCCCAGCCTTCCTGGTAGAGCATCTGGTTATTCACCACGCTGCGAATGGTCAGCTCCGGATTCTCTTCAATCGGATAATCCTTCAGATTCTCATCGCCACCATCGCCATCCAGCAGATACTTCCACTCCGGATAGCGCCCGCGAATCCCGCGGCACAGCGCCACGGCCATCGTCGCTGATTCGATGTCCAGCGATTTATAGTCCTCGACAATACGGATCGTCTCTTCTGTATTCAGTGCCGAGGCATCGACTTCTACCGGTTCAAGAAACAGCCCCAGACCCAGCGCATTCAGAAACGCGCGTGCCTGCTCGACATCCGGTCCCCGGCCGAGATCGAGCACAAATGCCTTCAACCGGCTCGGACTCATGCCGAGGTTCTGCATCACGTAGTATGTCGTCAAAAAAACGCTGCCGCTGTCGATGCCGCCCGAGAAGCAAACCCCAATTGGCTGCTGCTCGGGCACGCGCTTCAGCCACTGCGCAATCTCTTCCGCCAGCGCGCTGATGTAGGTCTTTCCAATCAGATCCAGATTCGTCGGCAGCGAAGCGGACACCGGCGTGAAGAATCGCGTATAAACCGGGTCGGGGTCAGGGCAGCCGACGAGCTGAAGCTCCACAATATAGTGCGCCGGAACCATCCGTGTGTAACTCGGGTGAAACTGCCCTTCAAGACCCTCCGTCTTCAGCCAGTTGTAAATCGCATCAATCCGCGGAGCCACAATCAGCACCGGCCCCTCGCTCCGCTTTGCCAGGAAGTACCGCATTGGACGGTCAAGCGACCGGGCCATCTTCACCGTCTTGCCCTCGCGAGCAATCAACGCGAACGATCCGTGAATACCCCGCACTGCGTCCAGTGCGCCGGCCAGCAGACGCGCCCGTGCCTCCTCGACCGTGAGGTTAAATATTTGATTTGCTTCCGGCTCGGTAAGGTCAACAACCCGCTCTACATAATGATCCACAGCTCGCCCCTGCAAGGTTCTCAAGCTTCAGTTTACGCCTGCCGCGCAACCCGCCCCGCTCCACATACTACCGGCCTGCCCAGCAATTATCATTATTCCTGATGCCCACTTCCGCTCCACGCACCCAGCGAATCCTATACGTGTCAGACCTCGGACGGGGCAGCACCTCTACCTATCGCTTTGAGGCCTTGCGCAGGCTTGGCCAGCAGCTGCATCCCTTCAATGTGTTTCCCTATGCGCCGAAGAGCCGCGCCGTAAGCTGGCTGCGCGTCCGCTACCCGTCGGGCCCTCTTGTAGCGCGCATCAATCGCGACCTGATTAAGGCGGTCCAGACCATCCGCCCCGATGTCATCTGGTTCGACAAGCCCATCTTCTTTACGCCCGCAACCATGCGCTCAATTCAAGAGGCGGGCGCGAAAATCGTCTTTTATCTGCAGGACGCGCCCTTCGGCACACGCAACGACGGCTGCTGGCTGCAGTTCCTCAAGGTCTTCCGTATGGCCGATCTCCACTGCCTCGTCCGCAAGGCCGACGTTGCGCGCTACTCCGCCTGGGGGCTGCCGTGGATTGATACCATGTTCAGCTTCGAGCCGGCCATCCACTTCCCGCCACCGCGCAGCTTCGGTGACGCGGACCGCGACCGTGCCCTCTCCTATATAGGATTCCCCTATGAGCGGCGCCCGGCCTTCCTGCTCAGCCTGGCACGCGACCACAGGCTTCCCGTTTCCATCAACGGCAGCCGCTGGCAGCGAGTGCTCACGCGGGAGCAGCAACGTCATTTCACACTCGGAGGCTTCCTCTCCGCCGATGAATACCGCTCTGGTATCTGGCAGTCGAAGATCAACCTCAGCTTTGTCACGGAGAACAATGAAGACGATATCGCGCACAAGGCGGTGGAGATCGCCGCCTGCGCCGGGTTTCTACTCGCCGTCCGCACGCCCGGCCATCAGGAGACCTTTGAAGAAGATCGCGAGGCCGTCTTCTTTTCGTCGGTCGAGGAGTGCGCAGACAAGGCACGGTTTTATCTGGACCGCCCCGACCTGCGCGACGCTATCGCCGCCCGCGGGCGCGAGCGCGCAGTCCGAAGCGGATACGACAACGACACGCAACTCGCCCGCATCCTCAACCGCCTTGACGGCAAGTCTGACTAGACCCCCTACAGCCCCAGTCCGCCGTCCACCCCTAAAATCTGTCCCGTAATAAAGTGTGGCCCGGTCGCGAAAAACAGCACGGCCGCCGCCACCTCCTGCGGGCTGCCGTTGCGCTGCATCGGAGTCTTCCGCGCAAAGTGTTCGTACTCGGCCGACACCTCTTCGTTCACAATCATCCCCGGAGCCACGCAGTTCACGCTCACCTCCGGGGCAAATGCCTTGGACATGGTCGCCGTCAGCATATGCAGCGCTGCCTTCGATGTGCAGTAGTGCGCGTGTGTTGGCCAGGGATGTATACCGCCCAGCGATCCCAAATTGATAATGCGTCCCCGCGACCCTCTCAGATACGGCAGCGCCGCCTGCGCCGCCAGGAAAGGCCCGCGTGTGTTGATCTCGAACATCGCATCCCACTGCTCTACTGAAATATTTTCCAGCGCCGCCGTCTCAAATCGCCCTGCATTGTTCACCAGCACATCGATCGACCCAAACTCCGCTGCAACCTTCGCCACCGCGCTGCGAATGCTCTCCGGCTCCCGCAAATTGGCATGCACGGCCAGAGCCCGAACCCCCAGCACCTCAAGTTCGGCAACCGTCTGCGTCGCCTGCTCGGCCGAATCGCGATAGGTAATGGCGACATCCGCGCCCTCGTCCGCCAGCGCGAGCGCTATCGCGCGACCAATCCGCTTCGCCGCGCCGGTCACAAGCGCAGTCTTTCCCTCAAGCTTCCTCATAGGAATAGTTTAGAGGCTCCTGAAAAAGAAGCGAGAACCGCCTGCGCGCGGATTGCGCGCGAGGCGAGATACGCTACCCCTTTTACTGTCTGAGGGCGGGGCGTAGCCAGCTAACGACCGAAGGTATGCAGAAGCTTGACTGCCGAGAACGCCACGAGCCAGAGTCCTACGACCGCCGAGCCGATCGTAACAACAATCCTTCCAACACGTTTGTCTTCAGGATGTGCGCGATGGTGATGCTTTACGCCGAACTTCTGTCCGAAGAGGCCGATAAGTAGAATTGCGCCGCCGATAATAAGGGTGAGCCATGCCATGGCCAATATTTCTACTCCCCCTATTAGACGATTGGGAAGGCATTTTTTGACAAAATGTTCATGCCGTAGTAGTAACCCTGTGGTTAACCCATGCTACGGCCGCGGCGGTCGCGAACCGCTCAGGAAATCCGCGCAGTAATTTGCCCCGGGACCTTGAAAAACAAGGGTTTTGAAATAACAATGAAGGAATCATGATGAAGTTGTTTCGCTGGCTGTGGGTCGCTGCCACGCTCGCCGTCCTGGCCAATGGATTTCGAGTCGCAATGTATGTCGTCCCAGCCGACGTGAATCAGGGCAATCTCTCCCGCATCCTTTACTATCACGTGCCTACCTGGTGCGGAATGGCCGTCTTCTTCACCCTCAACCTCATCTGCTCGGTCGTCTTCCTCGCCATCCGGAACAAGAACCCTGAGCGCGCGCTGAAAACCGATGCCCTCGCGCTGGCCTCTGCGGAGATGGGCGTCATCTACTGCCTCATCGGCATGGCCACCGGCTCCATCTGGGGGCGCGCAGCCTGGGGCATCTGGTGGACATGGGACGCGCGTCTCACCACCACCCTTATCCTCTGGCTGATTTATGTCGCGTACCTCCTCGTGCGCCGCTTCATCTCCGGCCCGGAGATGCGCATTATGGCGGCGGTCATCGCCATCTTTGGATTCGCCGACATTCCCATCGTTTATATGTCCACGCGCTGGTGGCGCACGCAGCACCCCGCTCCGGTCTTCTTCGGAGGCCCCAACACCGGCCTTGCTCCCAGCATGATGCCCGCCCTCTGGTGGAACCTTGCCGGCTGGCTCGCATGGGGCATCTTCGTCGTCACCCTGCGCTACGCCGCCGAGCGCCGTCAGCAGCAAGCCGATCAGCAAGCCGCAGCGGTTGCACTGGAGGCCGTATGAATCCCATGTTCCATCGCCATCTGGTTGCGGCCTACGCCGTTACCTGGATCGTTCAGTTGAGTTATCTCGCTTATGCCGGGCGGAAATGGATCACGGCGCGGAGAGCCGAGGCCGCTGCAAAAAAGTTACCTCATAGTAAATAAAAGACTTAGGGGTGAGCAGACCCCCTGCATTGCCCCATGACTACTCCATCCGAAGAGCCTGCATTGGCTCCACATGCATGGCGTGGCGCGCCGGAAGCAACGTAGCAAGTGCCGCCACCGCGCACAGCAGTACTGCGGCAACCAGCAGTGCGTAAGGATTGGTTCCGCTTGCGCCCAGCAGCGAATCGATCCACTCCCGCATGGCCAGGGCCAGGACCGCTCCAATCAGCATCCCCGCCGCCGCAAGCCGTAGCATACCCGCGAACAGCAGCTTCATAATATTGCCGCGATTCGCCCCCAGCGCCATGCGAATGCCGAACTCCCGCTCGCGGCGGCTCACCGAATACGCCATCACGCCGTATACGCCGATACTCGCGAGCAACAGAGCCAGGCAGCCCAGAACCGCGGTGATGGTCGTCGAGGTCCGTTGCCCTGCAATCGACTCCTGCGCCAGTGCATCGAGCGATGTCACATCAGACACCGCTTGCCCGGGATCGATCGACGTTACCGCATTGCGGGCGACGTCCGCCAGTGCCATTGGGTCGCCATGGGTGCGGAGGACAAAGCTAAGCTGCGGCTGCGGAAACTGGCTTTCGCTGAGATAGAACGACAGGCCCGGCTTGGCCGCTGGTCCGGCAAAGCGGACATTGGCTACCACCCCGACCACGGTAAGTTTGTCGTCGGTCCCGCAGCAGCTGATGTGTTTGCCCAGCGCGCTCTGTCCCGGCCACAGCTTCTGCGCCGTGGCGCGATCGATAATAATCACCTTCTGCGTATCTGCCTGGTCCTCGCGCGTAAAGTCGCGGCCTTGCAGCAGCGGAGTCTCCACCGAAGCAAAATACCCCGGCGTCACATAATGAAAATCCGCAAATGGATTGTGCGAAGCCGTGCTCTCCGGCTGGCCGTCATAGGTAAAATCGCCGTTATCTCCCGTTGGCCGGAACGGAACCTCATCGCTTCCTCCTGCATCGGTCACGCCCGGCAGCGCCGCCAGCTTGTCCAGCAGCGTGCCAAAAAAGCGGCTCTGCTCTTCCGGCTTCGGATACTGCGCCGGTGACAGTGAGACCGTCATGGTCATCGTGTTCTCCGGATTCATGCCGGGATCGGTATGCAGCAGGCGAATAAAATAAAACGCCATATTGAGCGCACCCGCCACCAGCAGCATGGAGAGCGCAATCTCCGCGATCACCAGTGCAGCCCGGGTGCGATTCTGCTCCCGGGACTCGGTCACGGTCCGGCCCTGCGTCAGCGCGTCCTTTTCATCCTGCTTTAGAATCCGCAGCGCCGGAATCAATCCGAACAGAACCCCGGTGCCGACCGACAGCAGCGCTGTGAACGCCAGCACCGTCCCGTCCAGATGTACCTGCGAAGGACGCACAAAGTTCTTCGGCCACGCCGCAATGGGAATATGCGTCAGCCCTTCTGCAATCAGAAGCCCTGCCACCGCTCCGGCGATCGACAGCAACAAGCTCTCCGTCAGCGTCTGCTGAATCATTCTCCGCGGAGAAGCGCCCAGCGCGCGCCGCACTGCAAACTCGCGAGCCCGGTTGGCGGCCCGTGCCAGCAGCATGTTGGCCAGGTTCACACACGCAATCAGCAGGATGAAGCCCACGGCCGCCTGCAGGATGAACAGAATGGCATGCAGGTCCCCAAACACTGCCTCTGAAAGCGGATGAAGCTCCAAACCATGCTTGTTGTCAGGAAACTGCTTGTCGATCTGCGCCTGGATGCCGTGCAGCTCCGCCAGAGCCTCACCCTGCGTCACACCCGGACGAAGCAGCCCCACCGCAAACAGGTAGTTCCAGCCATGCTTGATCGCCGGCGGCGCTGGCTCCAGCGGAATCCAGACCTGTGCGGGCCTCACATTATTCACCAGCGCGGGAACCACCCCCACAACCGTATAGGCCTTCCCATTGAGATTGATCGGCTTGCCCACAACGGAAGGATCGCTGCCCAGCTTCTGACGCCAGAAGTCTTCATTCAGCACGCAGACCGGCGCGGCGCCTTTCGCGTGCTCACTCGCCAGAAAGCTGCGCCCCGCCACTGGATGCAGGCCAAACATCTGGAAATAGCCCTGCGAGACAAACTCAATCCTTAGCCGCTCCGGATTGCCGTACCCGGTCCATGTCATCGGCCGGGTAGCCGAAGCCACGATCTGCGAAAACGTGCGACTCTGATCGCGCCACTGTACAAAATCCGGATACGAGACTGAAAAGTACTTACCCTGCGGGTAGACATTCTTGATCGCCAGCATCCGGTCCGAGTTGGGATACGGCAGCCGCAGCACTCCATGTATAACGCTGTAGATCGCCGTATTTGCCCCGATGCCCAGCGCCAGCGTGAGCACGGCCACCAGCGTAAATCCGGGCGACTTGCGAAGTTGCCGCAGCGCGTAGCGAATGTCCTGGAGCAGAATTTGCATGGAACCTCCGCTCCGTGGAGTGCAATTCGGCATCCGATTTAAATGATTGAAAAATCATCATCACGAGGCCGTGGACTGTCCAAATCCGGAGAGCACTGTCCGATTTCGGACAAGCACCGTGTCGCTTTGCGCCAGATACAGACAGCACAGCCGTTTCTGCGACCACCGGGAGGGCGACGAAAGCCTGGTCCTGTACCTAATCCTGGAATGCGCCGAGTGCGCCGGCCGCCGGACGCGCGGTCCCCCGCGCCTTGCCCTGCATCGGCGCTGGATTATGCGGGCGCGGGCGTCCCGTGGCGATCTCCAGAAACACATGGGCCGCACGCGTCAGCGTCTTGTCCTTCCGGTAGATCAGCGCCAGCTCGCGGTTCAGACGAACCCCTTCGATCTTCAGAATCTTGAGCGCACCGCTCTTCGTGTCTTCCGCCACATTGCTGCGCGGCAGAAACCCAATGCCCAGCCCGGCGACAATCAGCCGCTTCAGCAGCTCGCTCGACTCCACTTCCATGGCCACGCGCGGCTGCACGTCATTGTTGCGGTACAGGTCTTCAATCAACTCCCGCTGCCGCCCCTGCTTGGGTAGCAGCAGCGATTGCGGAAGGATCTCCGCAAACTTCACTGAGTCCTGCGCCGCCAGTGGATGGCTGCTCGGCACTACCAGCACCACATCGTCGCGATGCAGCGAGTCCACGGTCAAGCGCGGGTCTTTCACCGGCAACGAAACGACTCCAAAATCCACTTCACGACTCAGCACCGACTCCACCGTCCGCAGGCGGTCCGCCCGTACCACGCTCAGCCCCACGCGCGAGTACTGCCGCTTGAACTGCGCAAACACCGCGGGCAGCACATAGAGGCTCGTGGCCTCATTCGCGCTTACGGAGATTTCTCCGCGCGGCGTGCGATGCAGCTCGCCCACCGTAACCATAATGTGGTTGTGGCACTGCAGGCAGTGCTCGGCAAACGGCTCAAACACCTTGCCCGCCGCGGTAAATGTAACCTTGCCGCCGTCGCGGTCGAACAGCCTTGCTCCAACCTCGTTCTCCAGCGTGCGAATCTGCGCTGAGATCGCAGGCTGAGTCACCATCAGCTTCTCGGCCGCGCGCGAGAAGCTCCGCAGACGGCTCACTTCCATAAACGTCCTGAGTTGCTCGAAATCCATGCCGGTTTCACGCCCGTCGCTGCAACGATTTTCTTCATTCTATCCGCAGCGGCCACGCCGGAACCAATTTCTTCGATCCTCTATCATTGCCAGCAGAATCGAGTTTCCCTGCGCGCTTATATTCATGGCTCAATCCCTCTCCAGTTCCCTCGTCACCGCGTTTGCTCAGAAGGCCGGCTTCGCGCTGGCCGGAATCGCACCCGTGCCCCCGGCCGGTTCGGAGACCACGCGCGAAGAACGCACGCGCTTCGAGCAGTGGATCGGCTCCGGAGCTGCAGGCGAGATGGAATACCTCAAGCGCCGCAATGAGCAGGGAGAACTCGTACGCTCCTCGCTCCACGCCGTCTTTCCATGGGTCAAATCGGTCATCGTTTGCGCGGCGAACTACGACTCCGCCCAACCCCGTTCCATCGATCCCGCGCCTGCAAATACAGGATGGATCGCGCGCTATGCGCAGTCCGGAGCCCCGGGAAATGGCAATCAGCCGCCGCGCCCGAGCGATTACCACAAGGTCCTGCTCAAGCGCCTGCAATCGCTTGACGCTGCCCTCAAAGTGCACACCGGCTCGTTCGAGTCACGCTGTTATGTCGATACCGGCCCACTGGTCGAGCGCGTCTACGCCCGCTACGCTGGGATCGGCTGGACCGGCAAGAACACCTGCATCCTGAACCAGCAGCTCGGCTCGTGGCTTTTTCTTGGAGTCATCCTTACCTCCATCGAGCTTCCGTCCGATCCGGTTCCGCAACTCGCCGCCGACCGCTGCGGGAGCTGCACCCGCTGCATCGACGCCTGCCCCACCCAGGCGCTCACGCCGTATCAGATGGATGCGACCCGCTGCATTGCCTATCTCACCATCGAGAAGCGCGGCCTCATTCCAGAAGAGCTGCGGGTGGGCGTCGGCCGTCAGGTCTTCGGCTGCGATATCTGCCAGGATGTCTGCCCCTGGAATCGCAAGTCGCGCGGCAAAGATCCAGGCAAAGATCCTGATCTTGCCCCGCGCGCCGCGCTTATCAATCCAACTCTCGACTGGCTGGCTGCGATGCGGGAAGAAGATTTCGCGCACTGGTTCTACGGGTCGCCCGTCAAGCGCGCGAAGTTTGAGGGCTTCCGCCGCAACGTCGCCATTGCCATGGGCAACAGCGGGCTCCGCAGCAATTTGCCCCGGCTCGAAGAATGGTCCAACGCAGACGACCCTGCCCTGCGCCAAGCGGCGACGTGGGCCATTCGCCGGCTCACGCAGGAGAAATCTGAAGTGTAGCGGGCCGACATCTGTGTATACTCGCTCGTGGATTTTTCGGGGGCTCGAAGATGCGCGAAAATGCTGTCATATTCAGGAATACCTGGACCAGGTTAACGCGTCATCGACACAAGACCGCTGCGCTCTTCCTCGCGCTCTGTGCCTCATTGCCCGCCACCGCCGCTCCTGCGAAAATGTCCAGCCCAATCGTGAGAACCCGCTACGGCGCGGTCTCTGGTGCGACCGATCCCGCATCGCATGTCAATTCCTTCAAGGGCCTGCCCTTTGCCGCGCCGCCCGTCGGCGACCTCCGTTGGCGGCCACCCATGCCTCCTGCTCCGTGGAAGGGCGTGCGCGACGGATCGCATTTCGGCGCAAGCTGCATGCAGCGCATCCACGGCGACTTCCTGCCCTGGACCAAAGAGTTTCTTGTCCAGAACGAGGTGAGCGAAGACTGCCTCTACCTCAATGTCTGGACCCCTCGCATCGCAAAGTTCGGGAACCTGCCGGTCATCGTCTTTATTCCTGGCGGAAGCTTCGTCGAAGGCTCCGGAGCCGTTCCCGTCTACGACGGAACCCATCTCGCGAGCACGGGGGTGGTCGTTGTAACCATCAACTACCGTCTCGGCGTCTTCGGCTTTCTTGCTTATCCTGGCCTCACCGCCGAATCCCCTCACCACAGCTCCGGCAACTATGCTCTGCTCGATCAGATCGCTGCGCTCAAGTGGGTACAGGGCAACATTCGCGCCTTTGGCGGCGATCCGCATCGCGTCACCATCTGGGGCCAATCCGCTGGAGCCTTCAGCGTCGGTGCGCTGCTCGCCTCGCCTGAGGCCAAAGGACTGTTTCAGCGAGCCCAGGCCGACAGCGGTTTAGGCGTCGCCAGCATTCCTATGGCGAACCTCGCGGCCGCCGAAAAAAACGGCATGCGCTTCGCCGCCGAACATCATGCCGATAGCCTCAAGGCCTTGCGCGCGCTGCCCGCCGCCGACCTGCTGCCGGCCCCAGACGATCACTCTCTTCGTTTCTTCCCCATCATTGACGGCTGGGTGCTTCCCGCTGATCCCAATGCAGTCAACCGCAGTGCGGGAGGCAACGACGTTCCGGTCATCACCGGCTATCAGGCCAATGACAGCATGCTGTTCTCGCCGCCTATCCGCTCCGCCGACCAATACGATGCGCGTGTGAAACAGCTCTATGGCTCCATGGCCGAAGAGTTCAAGCGCCTCTACCCGGCCACCAGCGTTGCCGGGATGCAACAGTCCATTGTCGAGGGTAATCGCGACCGGGACCGCGTCTCCATGTTTCTCTGGGCCAGCGAAAGGTTAGATCACCACAAGGGCCCGGTCTACACCTACTATTTCGACCGCGGCATCCCCTGGCCGCAGCACCCGGAGTTCGGAGCCTTTCATACTGGGGAGCTTCCCTACTTCTTCCGCAACCTCGACGCGCTCGACCGCCCCTGGCAGCCGGTGGACCATGAAGTGTCCCGCATCGCCTCTTCGTATCTGAAGGCATTTGCGGGCGAAGGAAACCCCAATGCCCCGGGACTGCCGCAGTGGCCCGCCGTCAGCCCGCCCGCTCCGCAAACCATGGAGATTGGCGCGAAGACACAACCCATGCCGCTGGCCGATCCGGCCCGCTATCAATTCTGGATGCGTTACTTCCACTCGCCAGCGAGCAGGAACGCGCCGCCATTCTAGGGCAAGACTGCCTTAAATCGATTGAATATAACTTTTCCAGGAGCGCGTCCCTGTGGGGGACAAGGAGAGGCAGAACAAACAATTCCGGGTCGCACAGCATGCAAAACATCCGTCGAGCTTTTTGACCCTGTCAAAAAATCAGCTGGCGCGCTCCACATTGGCCGCATTCAACCCCTTTGGCCCCTGCTGGCACTCAAAGGTCACTCCTTCACCTTCGTTCAGTGTCTTGTATCCCGTGTCCTGAATCGCCGAGAAGTGCACAAATACGTCCTCGCCCGTTGAACGCTGGATGAATCCGTACCCTTTTGCGCCGTTAAACCACTTCACAACACCATTTTCCTTCATCAACAACTCCTAGCCTGTGCTGACAACAAACCGCCCTCTTACGCGGCAAGTCGAAAATCGTCCTCAATTTATGGCAGGAAAAGCCTTCCAACGCAAGAAAAAATTTCAGGACGGTGCAATCCATCTGCATGATTACGAAAGGGCAGTGTTCCAAAGTACTCGCGCGTTATTACCTCTGAGGCCACTGGCCTCAAAATGCCTTAGCATCTGAGAAAGACGCATGACCGAACCCACCGCCCCCGGCACTCCCGCGCCTCCGGTTCCCAGACCCGGCCTCGCGCCCGATCCTCCGCTCATCAACCGTCCCCAGTCGGGATGGCGACCGCAGCTGATCTCGCTCGCCCGTTATCTGGCGCAGAGCGAGGTCCACACCTACGCCTTCAGCGTCGCCGCCAACGCTATCCTTTCGCTGTTTCCGTTCATCGTGATGACCTGGACCATTGAGCGCCGCCTCTTCCACTCGCCGCGGATCGAAAGCATCCTCACCGACATGCTGCGCTACTTCCTCCCCGCGCATCAGGACTTCATTGTTCGCAACCTGGGCCTGCTCGCCAACCCGCGCGGCAAGACCCAGATCATCTCCATCGTTACCCTGCTTATCTCCTCCACCGGTGTCTTCCTGCCCCTCGAAGTCGCCCTCAACCGCGTCTGGAACGTCACCCGCAACCGCTCCTACCTCCGAAATCAGCTCATCTCGCTTGGACTCGCCTTCTGTGTCGGCATACTCGCGCTCTTCTCCATCGTCTTCACTGCCGCGCAAAGCCACCTGCTGGCGATCATCTTCCAGGGGAAACCTGAGAATGCAGTCTCCACCTTTCTTGCGCACGCTGTGCTGCGAATCTCCGCCGCCATCTTCAGCATCGGCATCTTTTTTCTCATTTACTGGATTCTCCCCAACCGCAAACTCCCCGTGCGCTCTGTCCTGCCTACCGCGATCGTCGCCGGGCTTTTATGGGAGGTTGCTAAAACCATTTATGTTCTCGTCCTTCCCTGGATGAACCTCGACGCTGCCTACGGCCCCTTCTCCGTGTCCGTCGGCCTCATGATCTGGGCCTTTCTCACCGGACTCATCCTGCTCGCCGGAGCCCAGTTCTCCGCTACCCGCCACACCCTCCGGCTGGCCCGCCTGGCCGATATGGAGGAGAAAGCTAAAAAGCGGATGGCTGATGAAGCGGGTAGCTAAAGTCCGGTCAGCGGATGAAGCGGTCAGCCAAAAACTCCCGGCAGAGGCAAGACCAACGTAGTTCGCGGAGAACAAATATGACTCCAGAGCAACAAACGCTTCTACAGTGAGAAGCTCGCCGGCCGCCTCTTGGCTCACCGGACTTTAGCTGCCAGCTTTTTAGCTGACCGCTCCATCAGCTAAACTCAACCCAACCCATGGGACGCCTCCGCAACTTTGAAGCCAGCATCTTTCGCCGGGTCCGCCGCGACCCTCCTGAAGGCAAAATTCACCGCATGGCCTTCTGGCTGCTGCTGGCCTATCTGGTCTTTCTCGTCGCGCAGTTGCTCCCCGGTTCCGCCGGAGCCTTCTTCCGCGCCGTCGGCGACCTCACTCTGTTCCTGCTGGTCATCTTCACCATTCCTCTGCTCTGGCGCTGGCTCCTGAGCCACGTCCTCTGGAAGGTCCGCAACCGCCTGGTGGTGACGTATCTGCTGATGGGACTTGCGCCGGTTGTGCTCCTTGTCACACTCGCGCTCATTTTGCTCTATGTTTTCTCTGGACAATTCGCCATCTTTGCCGCAAATAGTGTGCTTGACATGGAAAAGGCGCACATCTCCTCCGAGAACCGCGCCTTCGCCATCCACGCCGCGCACATCCTCGCCGCCAACCCGAAAAGCGCATCGCTCACTCTGCCTGAGTTTGACGACACCGTCCCCGGACGCCAGAGGACCGGCATCGCATTTGCCGCCTTTGAGAATGGCCGGCCCATGCCGCTGGTGCCCGCCGACTTCAGTGATACCGCGATCCAGCACGCGCCCTTCTGGGTCCACGGGAGCTTCACCGGAGTCGTCGTCGATCGGGGGGGGCTCTACCTGCGCGCGGTCGATACCCAGACCATCGGCGTCACCTCTGTCACGACCGTCACCAGTCTGCCTTTGGAGAAGGACAACGTCGATCAGATCGCCCGCGGACTCGGGGCGGTCACCATCGCCTCCGACCTCAGCATCGATAACGATGAGGGAACCTCCGCGAAGCCTGAAACGACTGTCACCCTCGGCGCCTCTTCAAAAAACTCCGGCGTTCGGGTCTCAGTCGATGGCAAGGGCTTTAACACGCTCGCCGAAGAACACGGAAATTATGCGGTGGAGGGCGGAAAGCTACCGCCCAAAATGCATTTCTATGATATTCCCGTCACCTTCATCGCCCCGCTTGAGACCCTCAACTGGCAGTCCGGCAAACCTGTCTCTACTTACACGCGCGTGGACTCGCGGCCGTCGCTGCTTTACCAGCGTCTCTTCATCACTTCGCTTCGAATTGCCGCGATGTTGCAGGACATGTTCATCAGCATTGCGATTGTCTTCGGGCTGCTTGAGCTCTTTGCCTTTTTCCTTGCCGTGCGCCTCAACCGCACCATCACGCGGTCCATTCGCGATCTCTACCACGCCACTGAGGCCATCGATCACGGCGACTTCACACATCGCATCCAGGTCACCCGGAACGACCAGCTCGCTGCGCTCAGCCGCTCCTTCAACACGATGACCGCGTCCATCGGCCGCCTGCTCCTGGAGCAGCGCGAAAAAGAACGCCTGCAGAGCGAGCTCTCCATCGCACAGGAGGTCCAGGCCAATCTCTTCCCGCGCAGCAGCATCCACCTGCCTATGCTGGAGCTGCATGGAGCCTGTTATCCGGCCCGCACCGTCAGTGGCGATTACTACGACTTCCTCGTCTTTGGCGACGCCGGACTGGGCGTCGCCCTCGGCGACATCAGCGGGAAAGGCATCTCCGCTGCGCTGCTCATGGCCACTCTCCATTCCGCTGTCCGCGCCTATCGCTTCGCCGGAGAGGAGCTTGTCCTTGAAGGCAACGTGGCCGCGGCCATCGCCGCCACCCATCTCGCCGGTGTGGAAGAAGTTGAGTGCGGCCATCTGTTTGAGGAGCCGGGCAAAATCCTGGCGCTGCTCAATCGCCATCTTTACCGCAGCACGCCACCCGAAAAATACGCAACCCTGTTCCTGGCCCATTACGACGGAGACAACCGCCGCCTCATCTACTCCACCGGCGGTCAGCTCCCCCCGCTGCTGCTGCGCGTCGACGACTCCGTCGCCCGCCTCGATTGCGGCGGCACCGTCGTCGGGCTCATCGACAATATGAGCTACGAGCAAGGCGTCGAACAGCTCAGCTCCGGAGACATCCTGATCGCCTACAGCGACGGCGTCACCGAACCGGAAAATGAGTTTGGAGAATTCGGCGAGGACCGCCTGCTGGAGATTGTGCGCCGCCACCGGCACCTGCCCCTCGAAGCCATCTCCGAACAGGTCATGCAATCGCTGCGCAGCTGGATCGGCGGCCAGGAGCAGCCTGACGACATCACGCTGGTCCTCGCCCGCCAGCGTTAAGCCGAATTTACCCGGCTCTCTTGCGGCTCTTGCGCGTCGGCTTATTCTTCTTCCCCATCGCCGACCCTCTTGGGTAGCTGGTCGATTGCCGCACAATCAGCTTCGTCTGGATCGTCGGCTGCGTGCGCTTCTCCGGTGTCTCCCGGATCGACCGCAGCGCCTCAAACGCCCCGCGCGCCAGGTCGTTCCCTGACATCCGCACCGTCGTCAGCGGCGGATACACAAACTCCGCCAGGTGCACATCGTCGAATCCAATCACCGAAATGTCTTCCGGAACCTTCAGCTTTGCGCGCGCTATCACGCGCAGCGCCCCGATCGCCGTCATATCGTTTGAGCACATCACCGCCGTCGGCAGCCTGCCGCCCTTCAGCAGCGTTTCCATCGCCGCCATGCCGCCCTCCAGGGTGTGATTGCCCTCGATCAGCCAGCCCTCTTCAGCAACCGCGCCAATCTCCTCCAGAGACCGCAGAAATGCCGCCTTCCTGAGCTGCGATGAACGCTGCAGCAGCGGCCCGCTGATAAAGCTGAAATCCCGGTGCCCAAGAGCTGCCAGATGCTGCACCCCCTCGCGAATTCCCTTGTGGTAATCCACGATCAGCGCCCGCACCAGCGGCACCGGCGGAGCCGTATCCATAAACACCATCGGCACGTCCCGCGAAGCCAGCTCGTCCAGCAGCGGCTGTTCAATGCCGAAGGTCATGACCGCCACACCCTCCACATTGCGCTCCAGCATCCGCCGGACACACATGTCCATCCGGGCCAGATCGTAGTTCGTCGACCCGATCAGAATCTCATAGCCGTTACTGACCGCGACCTCCTCGAAGCCCTGGATCAGCTCCGGGAAAAATGGATTGGTGATCTCCGAAATCAGCAGCCCGAACAACCGGCTCCGCCCGGAAACCAGCGACCGCGCCTGCGTGTTGGGGAAGTAATTCAGGGCGCCGATGGATTTCCATACCCGATCGGCAAGCTGCTGGTCCACCGTCGGCACACGGTTGATCGTCCGTGACACCGTGGCGATGGAAACCCGCGCATGTTTGGCGACATCCCGGATGTCGAGACGGCGCTTCTCATTCTTTGGCGATCGCTGACTTCTCTTGCCTGGCACAGATGCCGCCTTTCGCTTGACTTGCTCAGTGTAAAGCGCATACCTTCAAAGTTCCAGTAAACGTTTGCCAGGTGTTTGCTGGTAAATCGCTTTAGCCATGTGGCAAGATGCTATTTCAGAGAAACTGAGGCTTTATCTGTGCTTGAACACCTGAGAACCCAGGTCCTTGAGGCGAACCTTGAGATCGTCCGCCGAGGCCTCGCGCTCTATACCTTCGGTAACGCCAGCGGCATTGACCGCGAGTCGGGACTGGTCGCTATCAAGCCCAGCGGCGTGGCCTACGAGACCATGAAGCCGTCCGACCTCGTTATCACCGATCTCAACGGCACGATCGTCGAGGGAGACCTCAGCCCATCCTCCGATCTCGCCACGCACCTGTACCTCTATCGGGAATTCTCCGCCATCGGCGGCGTCGTCCACACCCATTCCGAATACGCCACCGCATGGGCCCAGGCCGGACTGCCCATCCCCGTCTATGGAACCACCCACGCCGATTACTTCTACGGCCCGGTGCCTGTCACCGAACCGCTCTCCGACCAGGAGATCGCCGGCGACTACGTCCTCAATACCGGAGCCGCCATTGTTCGCCGCTTCAAAGACCTTGACCCCGCCGCAACCCCCGGCGTGCTTGTCCACGGCCACGCGCCGTTTACCTGGGGCAAGACTCCCGCGGACGCTGCGCATCTTGCGGTTGTTCTCGAGTCCATCGCCCGCATGGCCTACTTCACCGCAACCCTGAATACCAATTGCCGCGAAGTGTCGCAGGCTTTGCTCGACCGTCATTACTACCGCAAGCACGGCGAAAAAGCCACGTATGGCCAGAAAACTTGAACATTCGTTGAATCCAGCAAGACCGCATATCATTGAGGAAAGAGATTGATGCAACCAGCTACCCTGCTCGCCGTCTTCACCGAAGCCCACATGAAGGCGCAACTCGTCCACCTGAACGCCGTGGATATCGCGGTGATCGCCATCTACTTTGCGATCGTCGTCTACATTGGCTTCTACCTGAAAGGTGAAAGCAACACCAGCGAAGACTTTTTTATGGCCGGCCGCGAAATGACCATGTGGATCGCGGCACTCAGCTTCGTCTCCGCCAACCTTGGCTCGCTTGAGCTGATGGGCTGGGCTGGCTCGGCATACGAATACGGCATTCTGGCCACCCACTGGTACTGGATCGGCGCCATACCTGCCATGCTCTTCCTGGGCCTGGTGATGATGCCGTTCTACTACATCTCCAAGGTCAACTCCGTCCCTGGATATCTGCAGTTGCGCTACGGCGATGCCACGCGCGCACTGTCGGCGGTCAGCTTCGCGTTCATGACCATTCTGATGAGCGGCATCAATATGTATGCGATGGCTGTGGTCATGAAGGTTGTCCTCGGCTGGAACCTCAACTTCTCCATCTGGGTTTCGTCCATCACCGTTGCCGTCTACGTGGCGCTGGGCGGGCTCCGCTCGGCGATCTACAACGAAGTGCTGCAGTTCTTCCTTATCTGGATCGGCTCGCTGCTGATTCCGATTCTCGGTCTCATCGAGGTGGGCAGCTGGAGCAATCTGCAGGCGAAGATCTTCGAGCGCGTCCACTCTCACGATTATGTGCACCTCTGGAGCACCCTCGGCCACTTCCGCGACAACCCCATGGGCGTGAACTGGTTCGGCATCATCTTCGGCCTGGGCTTCGTGGTCAGCTTCGGCTACTGGACGACTGACTTCCTGGTGGTGCAGCGCGTGCTGGCCGCCAAGGACCTGCGCTCGGCCAAGATGGCGCCGATCCTCGGCTCGGCGCTCAAGATGATGGTGCCGTTCATCGTGATTCTGCCCGGCCTGCTGGCGCTGGGCGTCCTGCCCTATCACCTGGTGGGGACGACCGTCGCACTGCACACAGGTCAGCACACTTACAACGAGGTGCTGCCGCTGATGCTGGTGAGATACTGCGGTCCCGGCCTGCTGGGCCTCGGAGTCACCGCCCTCATCGCCGGATTCATGTCCGGCATGGCCGGCAACGTCAGTGCCTTCTCCACCGTCTGGACCTACGACATCTACGGCGCATTCTTCAACAAGAAGGCCAGCGACCAGCACTATGTAAAGATGGGCCGCTGGTGCACCCTTCTGGGTGTGCTGGTCTCGGTCGGCACGGCTTATCTCGTACAGCATGCCGCTTCCATCATGGACTACGTTCAGCAGCTGTTCAGCTTCTTCATCGCGCCGCTCTTCGGTACGGTGATCATTGGCATGCTGTGGAAGCGCGCGACCAAGGCTGCCGGCTTTTGGGGTCTGCTCGTGGGCACAGTGACTTCCATCGGCCTGTGGCTATGGGTCAAGTACGATCCCTACGCCCTGCGCTATGTGGCGTTCTCGCCGGACGCGAAGGAAATGGCGGAGAATATCTACCGCGCGCTGTGGGCATGGTCGGCCTGCGCTATCGTCACGGTCGGGGTGAGCCTTATGACCAAGCCTAAACCTGAGTCTGAACTGGTCGGCCTGGTTTACGGCGCCACCGCGATTCCGAAGGAGATCGACGAACACTGGTATCAGAAGCCGATTCTCTGGGCCGGCGTCGTCTTCGCCGTATTTCTGGCGCTCAACATCATTTTCTGGTAGGAGGAAACACCATGCGCGAAACGATGTCTATCTGGTTCTTCTGCGGAGTGATGTTCCTCATCTACGGCATCATCATTACCACTCAGGGCATTTGGGAACTCAGCCACCCGCTCACCAATCCGCCCGTTCTCTACTCTCTGCACGCCCCCATCTGGTGGGGCGCGCTGATGGGGATCGCCGGGCTTGTCTACACCATCCGTTACTGGCCTCGCCACCGCCGCTAACCTGTCCCTGAACCCTTTACCGAAAGAAAAAAGAAATGAAAAAGAAACTGACATTCGGACTCATCGTTGGAAATCGAGGATTCTTCCCTGATCACCTGGCCAAGGAAGGCCGCGACGAAATGCTGGGCGTTCTCAAAAATGCGGGAGTCGGCGTCGTTGCCCTCAGCCCGGAAGAATCGAAGTACGGGGCCGTCGAAACGCACGAGGAAGCCCGCCGCTGCGGCGATCTCTTCCGCAAGCACCGCGACGAGATCGACGGCATTATCGTCACCCTGCCCAACTTCGGCGACGAGCGCGGCATCGCCGACGCCATTCGCTACTCAACCCTTCGGGTCCCGGTGCTCGTGCAGGCCACGCCGGACCGCAAAGATATCATGAAGATCTCCCACCGCCGCGACAGCTTCTGCGGCAAAATGTCCGCCTGCAACAACCTCATGCAGTATGGAATCCCGTACTCCATCACGCGCCGGCACACCGTGCAGCCCGACTCCGACGCATTTACCAAAGACCTCGCATGGTTCTCCGCCGTCTGCCGCGTAGTCGACGGATTCCGCAACCTCCGCATCTGCGCCCTCGGCGCGCGCCCTCAGGCCTTCAATACTGTCCGCTACAGCGAAAAACTCCTGGAGCGCTCCGGGATCTCCGTCATCACGATCGATCTCTCCGAAGTTCTCGGCCGCATCGACCGCATGAAGGACTCCGACGACGCCGTGCAGCAGAAGCTCGCCCTCATCCGCAAATACGTTGAGACCGGCCACGTTCCCGAGTCCGCGCTGCTCAAGATGTCCAAGCTCGGAGCCTCCATCGACTCCTTCATGCACGAGACGCAGAGCACGATCTCCGCCGTTCAGTGCTGGACCGCGCTCGAAGAATACTTCGGCGTCGTGCCCTGCACCATTATGAGCATGATGAGCGAACAGCTTCTGCCCTCGGCCTGCGAAACCGACGTCATGGGCACGCTCTCCATGCACGCGCTCGCCCTCGCCAGCCAGACCCCCAGCGCCCTGCTCGACTGGAACAACAACTACGGCGACGACCCCGACAAGGCCGTCTGCTTCCACTGCGCCAACCTGCCCAAACACTTCTTCGCCGACGTCATCATGGACTTCCAGGCCATCATCGCCGGAACGGTCGGCAAGGAGAACACCTACGGAACGGTCGTCGGACGCGTCAAAGCAGGAGCCATGTCCTATGCCCGCTTCTCCACCGACGAGTTCACCGGAAAAATCCGCGGCTACGTCGGCCAGGGCGAGTTCACCAAAGACCCGCTCGAAACCTTCGGAGGAGCCGGCGTCGTCCACATCCCCAAAATGCAGAAGCTCCTGCGCTACATCTGCGAAACAGGCTTTGAGCATCACGTCGCCGCCAACTTCTCACAGACTGCCAGCCCCGTCTATGAAGCCGCCTCGCGCTACCTCGGATGGGAGATGTACCACCACGAACCAGCGGAAGACTAAAGATTCGGATAAGAAAAGGGTCGCCTGGTGCGGCCTTATTCCAGTATCCTTGATAAAACGTTTTCCCAATATATGCGCTCCACGGAGAAACGCACTTGGCCATCGTCGCAGGCGTAGATTTCGGAACCCTCAGCGTACGCGTCACGCTGCTCGATAGTGTGCGCGGACGCCTGAGCACCGCCTCCGCCGAGTACCCGCTCCATCGCAAGCGCGAAGACCCGGACTATGCGACGCAATCCCATGCCGACCAGATGCGCGCACTCGCCCAGGCCACGCGCCAGGCCGTTGCTGACGCAGCCATCGACGGCTCGCGGGTTGAAGCCATCGCCCTCGACACCACTGGATCAAGCGTCGTCCCCGTCGATGCCGCACTCCAGCCGCTCGGCGACTACTACCTCTGGTGCGATCACCGCGCCAAGGAAGAAGCGCAGCAGATCACCGCCCTCGCCCACGCGGAACATCTCGAAGCCATCGAGTGGTGCGGTGGCGTCTACTCCCACGAATGGGGATTCGCCAAGCTCCTCCACTGGCTCCGTCACAATCCGGAAAAACGAGCCAGCTTCGCCACCGCCTTTGAACACTGCGACATGGTCGCCGCTACACTCTCCGGCGTCACCGATTATCGAAAGGCAAAGCGCAGCGTCTGCGCGATGGGCCACAAGTGGCTATGGAACCCGAAATGGGGCGGCCTGCCTCCGCAGGAATTTTTCTCCAAACTCGATCCCCTCTTCGACGGCATCCGCGCGTGCTTCAAAGCAGATTACCTCACCTCCGACTGCATCGCCGGTACCCTCGCACCGCAATGGGCCGAAGCCCTCGGCCTCCGCGCTGGAATCCCCATCCCTGTCGGCGCCTTCGACGCGCACTGGGACGCCATCGGCGCAGGCTGCCGCGAGGGCGACGTGGTCAACGTCGTCGGAACCTCAACCTGCATCATCGCCATGGAGAAAAAGACCACGCTCGTTCCCGGAGTTTGCGGCGTCGTCCCCGGCAGCGTTCACCCGCACTACACGGGAGTTGAAGCCGGCCTCTCCGCCACCGGAGACATCTTCGAAGCCATCGCACGGCGGGCCGGAACCAACGTCTCCGCGCTATCGAAAGGCCTTGAGAATTATCGCGCCGGACAGACCGGCCTGCTCCGTCTGAGCTGGGACAACGGCGACCGCACCGTCCTGGTCAACGCTGATCTCGGCGGCGTCACTCTCGGCTGGAACCTCATGCACACCGCGCAGGACGAGCTCTTTGCCGCTATCGAAGGCACGGCCTTCCACACCCGTATCATCCTGGAGCGCATGGCCGAACACGGAGTCCCGGTCGAGCGCGTCATCAACGCCGGAGGCATCCCGCAGAACAACACAGTCCTGAACCGGGTCTATGCCAACGTGCTCGGCAAACCCGTCCTCGTCCCCAACGGAATCCCCACCAGCCTCGGCTCCGGCATCTTCGCCCTGCTCGCCGCAAAGGCCTACCCCACCATCGAAGCCGCACAGCAAGCCATGTGCCTGCCCTTCACTACTTATCCACCCGACCCGCAATCCGTCGCCGTATACAACCGCCTCTTCAAACACTATCGTGATCTATACTTCGCCCTCGGCACAAAGAACGCGGAGGCTGCGCAGCTAGGCGACGTGCTCCCTGAGTTGAGAAAAATCGCCGCCGAAGTCAGATCATCACCGCAAAGGTCCGGCGTTTCTCCGTAACTCCGCCAGGCGATAGAGTGTTCCCCGCCAAACCACCCCGCCGCGAAATAGCGTAAGCACCATCGACCGCAGAATCGCGTACAGCACCAGCAGCGCCGCAAACGGAAACGTGAACGCATACCATGCGGCAATGCCCGTAAACTGCCTGTAATAGCGGTAGAGCAAAAGGAGCATAAGTAAAACCAGCCCCGTCGCCGCGCGCATCCACCAGTTTCCCGCCAGCGCGATAAATGGCCCCAGGCAAAATGCTGCGAGCCCGGCGCACGCCGCCAGCGTCAGGCCTATGCGAAAGCGGAACGCCGCAAAGAGATTCTTCGTGATATTGCGAATCATTCCCGCCGCCCCGACCGCCCAGCGCACCCGCACCAGGTCGCGCCCAAACGCCACTCGCTGCTCGTACCCTTGCCGCTTGATCTCAAAGCCCAGCCGCAGGTCTTCCAGAACCTCCATCCGGAGCGACTCAAACCCGCCCACCGCGCGGTATACATCCGCACGAATCAAATTGAACGCCCCCACCCCCAGCGACTCCTTCGTACCCTTTACCGGTATCCGCCAGAAGCGCGAGAAAAGCGCCGACACGCCCTGGAAAAACGCAATGATCATGCGCTCGCCAAAGGTCTTCAGAATCAGCGTGGGGAAAATGACAACATGATCGGCCCGCTCTGCCTCCGCAAAATTCACCGCGCGCAGCAGGCAGTCCTTTGCGAAAAAAATATCTCCGTCGGTAAACAGCAGCCAGGGAGCCGTCGCGTGCCGTGCAGCCAGAGCCATGGCATGTGTTTTGCCCATCCAGCCGTCGGGCAGCTCCGTAACATGCAGCGTCGTCAGATTCTTTCCCTGTGCGGCAGCCTCCGCCGCCGTGCGATCCATCATTGCGCCGGTAGGGTCGGACGAGCGGTCATCCACGGCAAAAATCTCCAGCCGCACGCCCTCCATCTCCAGCAGCGATCGCAGCGTCGCCTCAATATCCGCCGCCTCGTCGCGCGCCGGAACTATCACCGCAATCAGGGGAGGCTCCGCCTGCTCCTCGCCATACTTTGCTTCGAGCACATTTGGAATCGTCGGCAGCTTTCGCAGCGCAATGACTGTGCTCACCACCCACAGCAGCGCGATCACCCACGCAGCAACTCCCAGAGCCAAAGTTATCAATCGAGAGCCTGCACCATGCCGCGCCCCAGCAGCACCTCGGCCCTCTCAATAAATCCGCGATCCGCGGCAATTTTCATCTCCGCCGGCTCGAGCACCACGCAGAACTCGCCCGCCTGCTCCAGATTCAGCATCAGCTTCCCCGATCCGGGCGACTCCGCAATCATCGCCTTCAATTCAATCAGCGCCGCTTCGTTCACGCGTTCCAGCGGCACACGAATGCGCACATTCTGCGGCAGCCTCACCTTCACGTCTTCCAGCGCCGCAATCGAAGAGACGGCAAGCTTCGGAGCCGCATCCTCCTCCGCGCGCAGCTGCCCGCGCACCAGCACCGGAACCTCCATCTTCAAATTCTCTGCGAGCCGCTCATAATCCTTCGGGAAACAGATCAAATCGATTTTGCCTACCGTATCTTCCAGCGCAGCCTGTGCATACAGCTCACCCGAACGCTTCGACTTCGCGACCTTCAGTCCCGCAATCACTCCTGCAATCGCAACCTCATTCTCAGGCAACGATTGCCCGCGTCTGCCCGTCGAAGGCGCCGGCTTCATCTCCAGCGCCGTCGCCGTGTCCACCACACCCGGAAGATTCCTTAGCTTTTCCGCATATTTGTCCAGCGGATGCCCCGACACAAAGAATCCGAGCACCTCTTTTTCCGATTGCAGCCGCAGATTCTCATCCCAGTCCGGAATGTTCGGCAGCGCATCCGCCTTGGCCGTCGCCGAATGATCGTCAAAGATCCCGAACAGCCCGTGCTGTCCGGCCGCCTGATCGCGCTGCGCCTTCTGCGCCCGCTCCATGGCCTTGTCCGTCGAGGCCAGCAGTTGCGACCGCCGTCCAAACGAGTCCAGCGCGCCGGCCTTGATGAGCGACTCCAGCACCCGCTTGTTCATCAGCCGCAGATCGATCTTTTCGCAGAACTCCCAATACGACGCAAAGCTCTTTCCCTCCACCGCCAGCTCCGCGCGCACCGTCAAAATCGAGTCAATCGCGTTGCGACCCACATTCTTGATCGCCGTGAGCCCAAACCGGATTGCCTTCCCGTGCGGCGTAAAATCCGCATCGCTGAACAGCACATCGGGCGGCTCAACAGGAATCTCAAGCTCCCTGCACTCCTTGATATACTTCACTACGTTTTCCGGTTTGGAAATTTCCGAAGTCAGCAACGCCGCCATGAACTCCACTGGATAATGCGTCTTCAAATACGCCGTCTGGTATGCTACCAGCGCGTACGCCGCCGAGTGAGACTTGTTGAAGCCGTATCCCGAGAACTTCGCCATCTGATCGAAGATTTCGCCAACTGCGGCTTTTGGATGCCCCAGTGCCGCGGCTCCGTTCGTAAACCGGTCTCGCTGCTCGGCCATGGCCTCCGCGTTCTTTTTTCCCATCGCCCGGCGCAAAAGATCGGCCTCGCCCAGCGAGTAGCTCGCCAACACGTTCGCGATCCGCATCACCTGTTCCTGATAAACAATCACCCCCAACGAGTCCTTCAGAATTCCCTCAAGCTCCGGCAGCAGAAATTCCACCTTCCGCCGCCCCCATTTCCGCTCGATGAAGTCGTCGATCATATCCATCGGCCCAGGCCGATAGAGCGCATTCAGCGCTGTCAGGTCCTCCACAGTGTCCGGCTTGTACCGCCGCAAAATGTCCCGCATCCCGCCTGACTCAAACTGAAAAATCCCTGACGTCAACCCCGTGTGAAATACCCGCCTGAACGTCTCCGGGTCGTCCAGCGGAACCATGTCGATATCCAGCTTCTCCCCTCGGGTCTGCTCAATCAGCTTCAGGCAATCCGTGATCACCGTCAGCGTGGCAAGACCCAGAAAATCCATCTTCAGCAGTCCCATTTTTTCGACTGCTGTCATGTCATAGGCGGTCACGATTTCGTCATTTTTGCTGCGGCTCACCGGAACCAGGTCCGTCAGTGGACGTGGTGCGATCACCACCGCGGAGGCGTGCACGCCCGCTCCGCGCACAAGGCCCTCGAGCTTCTTTGCCGTATCGATCAGCTCGCGAATCTGCGTGCTGCCTTCATACGCGTCCTGAAGTTGCGGAGAGTCCTTCAGTGCCTGCTCGATCGTCACGCCGATCGTGGTCGGAACCAGTTTCGCGATCCGGTCCACGTCCCCATAAGGCATCTCCAGAGCGCGCCCCACGTCCTTGATCGCCGCCTTCGCCGCCATGGTGTTGAACGTGATAATCTGCGCGACCTGCTCGCGCCCATACTTCCGCGTCACATACTCGATCACTTCCCCGCGGCGATTCTGACAGAAGTCAACGTCGATATCCGGCATCGTCACCCGTTCCGGGTTGAGAAAGCGCTCGAAGAGCAACACATTCTGCATCGGATCGATATTTGTGATCTCCATCGCATAGGCGACGAGCGAGCCAGTTGCCGATCCTCTTCCTGGCCCCACCGGAATCCCGTGGTCCCGCGCGTATTTGATGAAATCCCACACGATCAGGAAGTACCCCGAGTACTTCATCTGCTTGATGACGCTGATCTCGAAGTTCAACCGAAGCTCATATTCATGGATCGGTGTGCGCAATACTCCGCGCGCGTCCAGGCTCCGGACCGCCGTATCAAGGCGCTTCTTCAACCCCTGGCGGCAGATCAGCTCAAAGTAGCTGTCGATCGTATGCCCCTCCGGAACCGCAAACTCCGGAAAGGGATTCTCCACCTTGTTCAACTTCAGCGAGCACCGCTCCGCAAACTGCATGGTGCGGCTCACCACCTCCGGAGCATGCGAGAATAGCTTCTCCATCTCCGCCGCCGACTTTACAAAAAACTGATCAGAATCAAACTTGAACCGCTTCGGATCGTGAATCGACCCGGCCGTCTGCACGCACAGTAGGACCTCGTGCGCGTGCGAGTCGTCTTCGCAAAGATAATGGCTGTCATTCGTCGCAATCAGCGGAATGTCCAGCTCTTTCTCCAGCCGGAAGAGATCGGAGTGAATTTTCTTCTCCAACTCCAGTCCCTGATCCTGAATCTCGAGAAAGAAATTCCCGCGCCCAAAAATATCCTGGTACTGCCCCGCCGTCGCACGAGCTGCATCGTAGTTCCCGGCCATCAGGTTTTCGCAAAGCTCACCCGCCAGACAGCCAGAAAAACCCACCAGCCCCGCCGCATGCTCCGCCAGATATTTCTTGCTCACGCGCGGCTTGCGGTAAAACCCATGCAGCGAAGCCTCCGAGGTAATGCGAACCAGATTCCGGTATCCCTCTTCGTTCTCCGCCAGCACCAGCAGGTGGTTATAGTCGTCGCCCTGCGGATCGGCGCGATGGTCATCCTTCTTGCAGATGTACAGCTCGCAGCCCAGGATCGGCTTGATGCCCTTCTTCTTCGCCGCCTCAAAAAAATGCACCGCGCCGTAGATGTTGCCGTGGTCGGTAATCGCAACAGCCTGCTGGCCAATACTGGCCACGTGGTCCACCAGCTTCTCCACGTCGCATGCGCCGTCAAGAAGCGAGTAATCGGTATGCAGATGAAGATGAGTAAATTCAGCCATAGGTATAGCTGAATTTTAGTCTTCGCGGCAGAAATCTACGACGCGCCGCCGCGTGGAAAAGCCGGGACAAAATTCAACATGAAAGAAGAGCGCAATCGATAATAAGCTCAACTGCCCGCAAAACCGGCTGACCGGTTCTTAGCTGACCACTTTATCAGCCAGCCGCTTTTCGTTAGCCGCCCTTTAGCCGCCTTCAGCTGTCCTTGCGATAGAGCAGTTCCTTCATCGCCTTGCGCCGCGCCTCGTCCTGCTCGCGGTTCCCGGCGCTAAGGGCGCCTTGGATGACGGCCTCCTCAGCTTCCGGCTCACTGCACGATGGGCAGCGGTTGGCAAACCCCGGCTTATCCGGCCTCAGTTCAAACTCCTCAGAACAAACAACACAGACTTTGATTGGAAAAGGCATTGCAATTCTCCACTGAATCAAAAGTTCAATCGAACAACGAGCGATCAGCTACGGCATGAACATACGCAGGTAGCGATAGCTCGCGCGAATGCTCTCAATTGGATGTCCATACGTGACATCCTGTTCCACAAAATAGTGCGCCATGTCGAGCCGCTCCGCCTCATGAATGATCGGCTTCCAGTCGATCCCGCCCGAGCCCACCGGAACAAAATGCGCCGACGACGGTCCCATATCAAACGACGTCGGAAAGCCCGCTTTACGCCCCTTCAAGTGCAGCATCCGGATGCGCTTCCCCATCGCGCGTAGCATCTGCAGCGGATTTTGCCCCGCCTGCGCCGCCCAGTAGCAATCCAGCTCAAAAAACACCAGCTCGGGATCAGTCTCCGCAACCAGAACCTCATAGCCCGTCTTGCCATTTCCATAGTCGGCAAATTCGTAGTCGTGGTTGTGGAACGCAAACCGCATTCCCAGCTCCTGCGCCCGTTTGCCGATCAGGTTAAACTGCTTCGCCGCCGCATAAAAACCCTCCATCGTCCACATCGCATGCGGAATCATTGTGCATACTGCCCACTGCACTCCCATCTCCTGCGCGTAGTCGAGCTTGCCCGGAAGGTCGGCATAGCTGAAGTGCCCGCTCGGCATCCGCAGTCCCGCGTCATGCACAATTTGCCGCAGCTGATTTGCCGGATAGGTATAAACGATCGAGAAAGCCTCGATCTCTTCGTACCCAACCTTGCGAATCTTCGCGAGCGTCCCCGGTAAATCCTTTTCCGCCATCTCGCGCACCGTATAAAGCTGTACGCCCAGCGGAATGTGCGCCACAGCCCATAGATTTGTGTCGTGGAATGCGAGAACGGGCAGCGCTGCTGCCGAAGACTTGAGGAAATTCCTGCGTGTCATCATGCCGCAAACATCATACTCAATCGATTAAGCAACTGTCGCGCCAACTTCGGCCACCCGGCCCAGCGTCGCCGCCGCGTGTCGCAGCTCCGCATCCCGCGTCAGGCAATCAGGACAAAGCCGAAGCCTGTCCCCGCGCGCATCGCAATCGATCCCCTCGCGCGCCAGCAACTTCACCACCGCCGGAGCTTCTTTGATCCGAATCGATAGAAACGCCCCGTGCCGCGCGTCGCCGCCCGTCACCTCACCAACGCCCGCCTCCGCCAGGTACCCGCGCAGCGCACCCAGCTGCCACAGCGAATACTCGCGCAACCGCGCCACGCCCATCGCCAACGCAAACCCCTGCCCGCTTCGCGCCTGGTACCAGGTCAGTACAGGCGGAGTCCCCTCCAGAAAAGCATCCCCGCCCGCCTTCAGCACCGAAGTCTCATCCCGCTCAAAGGCAAAAAAGTCCGCCTTTGCAAACCACCCTGTATCCAATGGCCGCAAACCGCTCGCCAGCGTCTCCGGCGAGACATACAGGAACCCCGCTCCGGGCCCGCCGCGCAGATACTTGTAGCTTCCACCGATCAGGAAATCCACGCCCATCGCCTGCACGTCTACCGGAAATACCCCAATCGCATGATACGCATCCACCAGCAGCCGCGCCCCGCGCGCATGGCATATCTCCGCCAGTTGCTCAAGCCCCGACATCATCTGCCCCGTCCTGAACATCACCAGCGACACCACCGCCAGGTCCGCACCCCGCTCTACAGCCTCGATGAGCGCATCCACGCTGAACTCGCCCTGCGCATCCGGCTCAACCCAGCGCACCTCAATCCGTCCCAACGCCGCATACTGCTTCAAAATCACATCCACCGCGTCGAACTCGCCCCGTGTGCTCACCACGCGCGGCCTGCCTCCCATCGCATTCAGCACCGCGCGCAATCCCTGCCCCGCCGACGTACGTGGAACCACGCAGTCCGCCCGCTCCGCGCCCATCAGCTTTGCAAGCCTCGCGCGAAACGCCTCACGCTCCGCCAGCCACACATCCCACGCATCGCCCAGCTCGCTGTACCAGAGCGCTGCTCCCTCCGCCACATCCGCGGCCATCGCGTCCATAGGCCGGCCCAGAGAATGGTTCGCCAGATAAATCTGCTCCCGCGCCAGCACCCGCGAGAACAGCGGAGCAATATGCCGCGCAATCGCCTCTTCGCTCAACGCGCCATCGCCCAACGCCGCCACTGCGTTTACCAAACTCATCGTTGTTTCAGCCCCGTTCGTACCGCCAGTAGTTCCGGAAAAAACTCCAGCTCCAGTGCCTGCCGCAAAAATCCCACGCCAGACGACCCGCCCGTCCCCTGACGGAACCCGATAATCCGCTCCACCGTCTTCATATGCCGAAACCGCCATAGCTGGAAGTACTCCTCCACATCCACCAGTTTCTCGCACATCTCATAGGCGTCCCAATACTCACGCGGGTTCTCATAAATCCCGCGAAACACCTCAACCAGAGCCGCGTTCTTCTGATGCGGCAGGCTCCAGTCACGCTCCACACACTCTTGCGGAACCGCCAGCCCCCGCCGCGCCAGGTGCCGCAAAAACTCATCGTATAGGCTCGGAGCCTCCAGCACAGCAAGCAACTCCGCGTGGATCACCGCGTCGTACGCAAACACCTTCGACGCGTCGCGATTCTTGTTCCCCAGCAGAAACTCCAGCTTCCTGTATTGATACGACTGGAACCCCGAGGCATGCCCCAGCACCCCGCGGAACTCCATATACTCCGACGGCGTCAGCGTCTCCAGCACCGCCCACTGGTCGAACAGCTGCATCTGGATCAGCTTCGCCCGTGACAGAATCTTGAAGCACGGGTCAAGCTGGTCGTGCCGCACAAACTGTATCGCCGCTGAAAGTTCATGGATCAGCTGCTTCATCCAAAGCTCCGACACCTGGTGCTGAATGATGAACAGCATCTCGTCATGGTGCTCGGGCCGCGACAGCGGACGTTGCTGCGCCAGAAGCTCCGGCAGACAAAGATAGCCCGCGTAGCTCATCCGGTCAGAGAAATCCGTCACAATGCCCGGCTCCAGCGGGCGCTCGTTTTTTTCCATGGCTCCTCCATTAAAAACGATGTGGTGACGCAGCGGCGCAAACACAAAAAAATGCCCGGCGGAAAGGCCATACGGAGCCGCCAGGCACAGGGAGGCATACTTCCCTCAGCAAAACGTTTCAGATTGCAACCGGGAATCAACGATTGTCAACAATAAAAGCAATGGACTGAGTTATTTATGGTCCCGCGATGCGGGATGCGTCACAACCGCCGTGCCGGCCACCAAAATCACAAAGAAAAGGGAGGGCTAGTCAGCACTCCCTCTGTTCTTCGTTCCCTCTCGAAAAGGCGAGCCTTTATTTCACCACCGTCTGGAACAGCGGAGATTGGAGCAGCGCCGAGAACTGGCTGTCGGAACTGGCGTAATTCACATTGAGGTCGCCTGCGCTGGAATCGATCGTGGTCGCGTCAATTGCCTGCTTCTCGATCGCCGTCCCGCTCGCCTTCTCATACAGCGCCGCTGCATTCAGCAAAGACGATAGCGTGGCCGCCGTAAACGTATCCGGCGTAGTAACGTTCAGCGTAAACTTCACGCCATTCTGAAAGTTCATCGTGTAATACGAACCCAGCAAACGCTTTTTGATCTGATCGTAGTCGGCAAGCTGCGCCGCCTGACCCAGTAGCCCCTTCATCATGAACTGCGTTCCCTCCTGGTCCAGAATGCTCCATACCGGCTGCGTATCCACCTGGCCCATCTCGCTCAGCATTGCCTGGTTGGTCAGAAGATTCGACGCCAGCCCATCGCGCGCGTCGAGCGCCGACTTCAGCGCGTCATTCGAGCCGAACACCATCGTCGTCGGGTTCAGGAACACCACCGTCATTCCGCTCTTGCCCATCGGGTAAAGCGCATTGGCGCGGATCATTTTGGGTTTGATCTTCTTCTTCTGGAAGCTGGCCATGATGTCATCCACCGGGAACTGCCCCTGCGCAATGCCCACCGTCCGCGTCCCGCCCTCCGCGTCCGTACGGAACGCAGCGAAGGCCAGCTCGTCCACGTCGTGGTTCTCGTCGAAGCCGGAGACCTTCATGGCCTGCTCCAGCTGCTTCAGCTCAGGCGGAAGAATCCGTGCCTTCAGGTCCATTGCCGCCGGCGAGTTCTGCATCGCGTGGTAATCCACCACAATAATCTGCTGCACATTGCTCGGAATCGCCGTGCGTGCATCCGTGTCCAGCTGCGCAGCATGCGCTCCCGCAGCGAACGCCGCGAACATCGCCGCCACTGCCAGCCGTCCCATCCATTTCTGAACTTTCACTATGTTTCCTGCCTCCGGAAGCCGCATGCCGCGTCCTTCCTGTCCGCGCGCCAAGGCGCATCGTTGTTTCTTTCTTCCATTTTAAACGCGAACCCATGCCCCATGTTGCGCATCCGTCCTGCAATCCCGCGGCCCGGAATCAGCCCCGTACCGCTGGCCACTGCAGCGGCCGCCTGAGCTTTCGCTCCAGAATCTTCTCCTCTGGATCGAACTCATGGAAATGACGCAGCCACTCGCTTTCCCGCTCAGCCGCCTCCTCCGGGATCAGACCGATCAGCTCCCCGCGCGCCACCTTTACCCCGAACCGCGCCGCCCTTTCCTCCACCGCCGCATACACCTGGCTCACCGGAGTCTTCTGGAAGTCCGTAATGTTCATCGAGATCTGCGCCTCGCCCTGCGCCAGCACTCCCATTGCTTTCACGCCCGTTAGCCCTCCCGCGGATGCTCGGATCTCGCGCGCAATCGACCGCGCCGTGCCCACGTCCGCCGTATTCAGGTAGAGATTCCAGGCAATCAAAAACCGCCGCGCCCCCACAGCCGACGCTCCCGCCGTGGGATGTAGATCAGGCCCACCAACATCCGGCCTTCGCGCCACCTCGCGCCGCACCGCGTCGCGCAGTCCCTCGAACTGGCCGCGCCGCACCTCTTCCAGCAGAGCCCGGTCCGGTCGCGCCGCCGCCGCCTCGTAGAAATACACCGGAACCCCATACCGGCTCCAGATCTCCGTCCCCGCTTGTCGCGCCAGCAACACGCACTGCTCCAAAGAGATATTGCGCACCGGTACAAACGGAATCACATCCGCTGCGCCAATCCTGGGATGCACCCCCTGCTGGGTCGTCAGGTCGATGAGCTCCGCAGCCTTGCCCGCGCCGCGCACCGCCGCCTCCACCACCGCTGCCGGAGGCCCCACAATCGTCACCACCGACCGGTTATGGTCCACATCCCGCGAATAGTCCAGCAGAGATACGCCTTCCACCGCCATGGCAGCCACAATGGCCGCCACGACCGCAGGGTCGCGCCCTTCCGAATAATTCGGAACACATTCGATCAAAGGATCGGGCATGAAATCAATCCAGCAGAATGCTTTTTTATCATCATCCGCCCAAAAAGCCCGGGTTCAGCATAAATCTTTGGATCTGTTTGTGAATCCGACGGGACCGCAGTCTCAGTGCCACCACGTATAGCCAATCTGGAACTGCACGCTCGCATTCACGCCGGGATTCTTATCGCCCAGCGAGGAACTGGAAATATGAATCGCATTCGCGGCAAAGTCAATCGACCGCCGCGGCTTCAAAAAATAGTGAAATCCCACCCCGAACTGCGGCGTAAAGTTGAACACGCTCGTCCCACCCGGCGTCCCATGCACCACCAGAATATCCGGCGGATACTTGTGCGTGGTATAAATCAGCCCGCCTGCGCCCTGTGCCCAAAACGCAAACCGACGTGTAGGCACAAAATTCCAGCGCAGAATGATCGGCGTAATGCTGAAGCCGGTAAACGTCCCGCCGCCGTACGGCTCATTTGTATAGCCCACCGTCTGCCCGCTGCTGTTCACCACCTGCGTCTCCGCCACATGCGGAGGTGGGGTGAACGACTGCCAGTACGGCATCAGCTCGCCCGCATACTCAAACTGCCCGCGCAGAATCCCCGGCAAGTGCTGGTCAGTAATCACCTTGCCCATCCGCATGCCCGCGGAGGCAAATGTGAAATCGTCGCGGTCGCCGGTACCCAGTCCGCCCTGGAAAAATGCTCCCAGCTCCCACGGATCGGTCGCCAGCGCCGCCTTCGCCGGAGCATCCTCAGCCGCCGTCGCTGTCTTCGTTGCTTGCGCCAACGCGCCCAAACCCGACGCAGCAAAAAAAGCGCCCAGAAGAAAACCGGAAAGCCAGAATTTTTTCATGCCCATACGTATCTTTAAATCTCCCCGAAATCTCCCCGCCAAAAGAAAGGCCGCCATTGGCGGCGGCCCCGTCGTTCTTCGTGAATGCCGATGCCTACCCCGCAACCTCTTCCATCTGCTGCGCGTCCATGTCGAAATTCGAGTAGACGTTCTGCACATCGTCGTGATCTTCCAGCACATCCAGCAGCCGAAGCATCTGCCCCGCCGCCGGTCCTTCGAGCTTGGTATAGGTCGAGGCGATCATCGTCACCTCCGACATCACTGTCTCGATCTTCGCGTCCTTGACCGCCTGCGCCACCGCCTCATACGACTGCGGATCGGTCACAATCTCCCACGTCTCACCTTCGTCGTTCAGGTCCTCGCCGCCCGCCTCCAGCACAAGGTTTGTCAGCTGGTCTTCGCTGGCCGCGTCCTTTTGAACGGCGATAATGCCCTTCTTCGAGAACATGAAGCGCACCGAGTTCGGCTCGCCCAGGTTGCCGCCGTTCTTTGAGAAGGCATGGCGAATCTCGCTGACCGCGCGATTGCGGTTGTCCGTAAGGCACTCCACAATAATCGCCACGCCGCCCGGCCCGTAGCCCTCGAACGAAATCTCCTCGTAAGTCGTGCCCTCCAACTCGCCCGTGCCGCGCTGGATCGCCCGCTTGATGTTATCCGCAGGCATATTCTCCGCCTTGGCCGCGGCCACCGCGCTCCGCAGCCGGGGATTCCCATCCGGGTCGCCCCCGCCCTGCCGCGCCGCAATGGTGATTTCTTTAATCAGCCGGGTAAAAATCTTCCCGCGCTTGGCGTCGAGTGCGCCTTTCTTGTGCTTGATGGTCGCCCATTTCGAATGGCCGGACATGGAAACCTCTTAAAGTCTACTGGGACTGGATTGACGCGGCGAAATACCAGGAACAAGACCGCCCAAAAGCACTCGCCCGCAAACACGAAGTATAGCAAAATGAGACCACTCCGGTCATGGCTACCAGCGGTGGGGCGGTGCATAAAAATTTGGCCATAATCGCTGCTAAAATCAAACCATGACGCAAATGGAAGTCCTCTACCGCTACGAACGCCATCCGTCAGAAGCCGCGATGATCGCGCTCGGCAATACGCGCGAGGTCTACGGAATCCGCCATATCAAGCTCGACCCTGAGCAGAAGACCATCCGCATCGACTACGACGCCACCCGGCTCAACAAGCAGATCGTCTTTCAGCTCCTGCGCGGTACCGGCATCGATCTGGTCGAAGAGCTTTCGCTCATTCCTCCGCAAGCCCCCGCCGAACCAGCCGCCGAAACCGCGCCCGCGCAGCCCAAATAAAAAAGTTAACTCATACATGATATTAGACTTACCAGCAGGCCCATTCGAGGCCTATCTCTTCGACTGCGATGGCACCATCGCCGACTCCATGCCGCTCCACTATCTCGCCTGGAAGCAGGCGCTCGCCGAGCACGGCTGCGACTTCCCCGAAGATGTCTTCTACGCGTGGGGAGGCATGCCCGTTCACGAGATCATCTCTACGCTCAACCAGCAGCAGGGCCTCAACATGCCAGTAGAAGAGGTCGCCATTCGCAAAGAGAACCTCTACTACGAGTACCTGCCCCGGCTCACCGCCGTCCCCGAGGTGCTCGAAGTCATCCAGTCCGCGCACGGCAGCCTGCCCTTCGCCGTCGTCTCCGGCAGCACCCGCGAGTCGGTGACCGCGTCGCTCGAATCGCTCCGCCTGCTCGACAAGTTCCAAACCCTCGTTTGCGCAGGAGACTACCAGCGCAGCAAGCCGCATCCGGAAGCCTTCCTGCTGGCCGCCGAACGCCTCGGCGTCGCGCCCGAACACTGCCTCGTCTTCGAGGACACGGCCATGGGCATCCAGGCCGCCACCGCCGCCGGAATGGCTTCGGTAAAAATCCTCCAGCCACCTGAGCGAAAGAAGCTGCAAACGCTCAGCAACTGAACCATTTCCGCCGCAAAACCTGTTTGCGTCACAGCCCAAAACCCTGTATCTTAAAAAAGTTCGTAGTCGCCTTTCACAAGCGTGCGCCCATAGCTCAGTTGGATAGAGCGACTGACTACGAATCAGTAGGTCGGGAGTTCGAATCTCTCTGGGCGCACCATAAAATCACCTGAAAATCTCCTATATTGCGTATATTCAATCAGGGCTGCCCCCTGCAAGTAATATGAAGTCCGCAAACCCGACATTGCTTTTCCTCAAAAGAAGAGCCGTTTCCATATTTTTGAAGCTCACCCAGATAAAAATTGCCTTAAAGAGAAGCTGCCTTAAATGAATTCTACTTTGTTCGTACTGATCGATCTTCCCTATGTACCAATGTCCGTGTTTCTCGTCTTGTGGTCAGCAGCACGCTGGTTTCTCTACCCTGAAGATCGAAAGCGAAGTGAGTGGATGCTAGTTGTATCTGCACTATCTGCACCAGCCGCAACATTGGCTGAGCGCTTTGCAGAGACGCTTTCGGTTATCCGTCCGCAGAAGTATGACGAGTTCATCTTCAGAATTGATTCGTTACTTGGACAGCCCAGTTATGCGATTGGCAAATTTGCTGCGCATCACCCATCCGTCACGATTCTCTTGAGTGTTGTATATGGCTCACTGCCGATAGTGATGGTATGGGTATTTGGAATATATCTTTGGCGCAGGCAGACCGACTGCGTCCGTGTTATATACACGTTCGGTCTCAACTTATTTGCAGCCATTCCCCTTTACCTTTTGTTCCCTGTATGCGGGCCAAGATTCGCATTTAAGGGGTTCCCGTTTGCGCAGCCCAATGTAGATATACCGCATACGATCGCAGTATCAGCAGCACCGAATGGGATCCCCTCAGTGCATACATCGACTGCGTTGTTGGCTGTGTTTTTGCTCTGGCCGTGGCGCCTTCAATGGGTTCTGGCAGTCATATTCCTGATTCTGACACTGTTGTCCACGCTCGGCTCTGGACAGCACTATTTCTTTGACTTAGTTTGTGCGCTGCCTTACGCAATTCTTGTGTATTGGGCAGGCGCAAAAATAGCTCACCATACTAAAGACACCTCTGATGATTCATCCGGTCGCAGAAAAAAAGAGGTAGCCACAGAAGGCATGTAAATCAAGCGTTAAAAGCAAAAAGAGCCGGCCAAAGCCAGCCTTTCCTGGTCACTATGCCTCTCCATCCGAATATTCAAATCACCAATAGCCGTGAAACATCCCCCATTAATGTAAGAATTGGTAGCACGAGAACTAACGATGTAATTGATAAAGGGCGTTTCTTATCTACGAAAATCCCAACCAACGCAACCAACACGGAAGCAGGTACCGAACGCGCGCATATGGTCAGAAGGGATTCATCAAGAGGTGGCGTTACGCCGGGCTTTTCTAGAGCCAAAACAGCGCAAAATATGAGAAATGCGAGGAGTTGAATAGCTATAGCTGTCTACCTAACTTCTGATCAGACAGTGTCATTGATTCCTCCTAATTTCATTTCCGCCGCATTCGTTTCTACCTGTCCAGGGAGCTTGGAGAACATCTGGTACGACATCAGAAGCCGCGTGAAAAGGTATGAGGGGAAAAGGTATTGAACCCCCTGGGACTGGGATGGGTGCGAAGGGATTTATAGGGTCATAATGAAAATCTCCACTCAGACGAGGAATCCTCGCCAATCCCAATCGGCATCTATGCTGTCCTTCGCAAGCACGATATCGCTTGCCTTTGTATGCGGGTGATCGATCCACTCTTGTGAGACAGCTTTTACAGCTCGATGTAGCCGCGCTTCAGCGCGATGGTCACGGCGTGCGTGCGGTCGTCGGCGTCCAGTTTGGACAAGATGCTTTTCAGGTGGTTCTTGACCGTGTGTTCCGAAATCGAGAGTTCGTCCGCGATAATCTTGTTCGATCGTCCGCGTGCCACGCCGCGCAAAACATCAAGCTCACGCTCGCTTAACAGGTCTTCCGCCGAATGTTCGACCATCTGTTGCGCGATGTCCGGCGGAATCCTGCGGCCGCCTGCGTGGATCAGGCGGATAGTATTCACGAGTTCCGAGCGCAGCGTGTCCTTGAGAAGAAAGCCCGCAGCGCCAGCCTGGAATGCTCGCTTTGCCTGAATATCGCCGACGGCGGTGGTCAACACGATAACGCGCGCCTGGCGGAACTCCGCGCGAATTGACTGCAGGCAGTCGATTCCGTTCATGCGGGGCATCTTCAGGTCCAGCAGCGTGACGTCAGGTCGGTGCGTACGGAACTGTGACAGCGCCGATTCACCATCCTCCGCTTCAGCAACGACCTTCATATCGCGTTGTGCGTTCACTTCGCCGGCGATGCCGGATCGCATCAGCGGGTGGTCATCGACAACGAGTACTCGGATTGGCCCTTCCTGCGTCATAGAGATTTTTCCCTCAACAGCCGGCGAATCCAGTCTAGCCTGTATTTCGATTCGCGTTGCCTGTAAGCTATCGCGCCGGGAATGCGCACTTCCAGTTCAGTCCCGGCACCCGGACGGCTCCAAAGATCCATCTGGCCCCCGATGCAGGTGACGCGTTCTCTCATCCCGGTCAGTCCATAGTGGCCGGGAGCGCCGCCTTTGCTAAGGATGGCAGGATCAATGCCGACTCCGTTATCGCGAAACCGCGCGCGAAACTCAAAGACGCCGAAGTGCAGATCGACTTCGATCTTGCCCGCTTGCGCATGGTGGAACGAGTTGAACAGGGCTTCGCGGCCAATCTTCAGGATCTCCTCCTGCACGACGGCATTGAGGTCCCGAGTGCCCCCACTGATGACCACTTCAAACTGCGCGGTGCTGAAGGATCGAAGATCGTGCGCTATGGAAGCGTAGGCGTCGGGCAGGCTTTCCGGCGTGGCTTTGGTGGTGCGAAGTCTGGACAGCACACTCCGCCCTTCCAGCATTACCTTGTCCGATTGCCGCAGCGCCTCTTCAAACACCTGGCGCACCGGCTGGTCCGGGGGAAGCTGTTGCGTGCCGGTGTGAAAACTCAAGATGAGACCCTGAACGCCCTGGAGAAATGTGTCGTGGAGATCGCGTGCTACGCTCTCCCGCTCGACTTGCCGCTCCTCAAGGATCGTGCGTGTCTGTCTTACGAGATGACGTACGCGCCAGAGATACGCGACAAAGAGCACCGCCAGCAGGCAAGCGATCGCGGCCGCCAGAAAGGGCGCGGTCTGGTAGAAATGCGGCCGCTGCGTCACCTCGTAGATCGCCTTCTCCTCGCCCCAGTTGCCGATGCTGTCGGTGGCGCGCACCAGAAACCGATGTGGGCCCGCCGGGATATTCGTATACACCGCCGTGCGTGACGGGTTGAGATCCAGCCACTCGGAATCGACTCCCTCCATACGATATTGCAGACGGACTTTGTCCGGCGCCGCGAGGCCCACCACGGCCAGGTGCAACTCCACGCGGTGGATGCCGGGAGGCAGATCTAACGCATTGCGAGCCCTGGTTCGGTTGCCATCCATCACTACGCCCGCGACAAAAATCTCCGGCTTGCGGCCCTTGAGAGCAAGGCGGGTTGTGTCGATCATGGCCAGGCCTTTGACGGTAGCGATCCACAATTTGCCGTCGGGAGCCATTGCGATATCCGGCGAACCGACGCTGGCCTCGGTGGTGATGAGCCCGTCTGCCCGATCGAACAGTTCATAGCTCAGTGGCCTGTCGGATCTGCCTGCCTGAGCAAGTTCCTGCTCGGCGATGCGAACGACCCCTTCCCGGCTGCTGAACCAGAGATTATGGTCCGGCGTCTCCACCATTGCCATCAGATCGAGGGTGTTGTTCAGCAGAGAGATCTGGTTGTCTTTGATCCGGCTTATGCCACGCGGCATGTCTGTGGTGTAGAGATTGCCGAGCGAGTCTTCGAAGAAACTCCGCGCGAGGACGTCGTCGCTCGGCTGCACAGACGGCACGGGAACAAAACGGCCCGCGGCAAAGCGATCGACTCCGCCTTGAGTCGCAACCCAGATCGTTCCCCCGCGATCCTGGTGAATGTCGAGAACACGCGAGCTGGAGAGGCCGTCGGCGGTGGTGTAGTTGCGAATCCGTCCGTCCTTCATGTAACTAAGGCCGTCGGGCGTCGCAATCCACAAAGCATCGTCACGGGCCACAGTGATCTGAAAAACGATGCTGCTCACCAATCCCTGTTTCACTGTGTATTGCGTGAACACACCGTCCCTGTAGCGGAACATGCCGCCGCCATAACTGCCGATCCAGAGATTGCGTTCGTGGTCTTCGGCGAGCGCCCACACGCAGGTGTTCGCCAGACCATCCTTTTCGTCGTAGGTTCTGAAGCGGGTTCCGTCAAACTCCGCCAACCCGCAATTGTTGCCTACCCAAAGCCGACCGTCGTGCGTCGGTAACACCGTCATGACAATATCGCTCGGCAATCCGTCCGCGCGCGTGAACATGCGTACGTGACGCGGCTGAAGATGGATGAGACCGCTGCCGTTCGTTCCAATCCAGAGGTCGCCGCCTTTGCCGGGATAAAAGGCACGCGCTCCCAAACCGGGCGCAGGTGTTTGCAAACGATCGCCTGCCACGCGATAGAGGCCGATGGCGGTGCACAACCACAGCGTGCCATCAGGGGCGCTATAAATGCGAAACGTGGACGTGTGGGCCGGTTGATAAGGACCAAGATGCGCGGGAGCGCTGGCGCCCACGGGGTGAACACCATGGTAGGTGCCATACCAGATCGTTCCCGCAGCGTCCTGGACGACGTCGAAGACTTGGTTGTCTTTGACTCCGAATCTCGCTCCCAGCCCGGGATGTTCCGTCGCCCGGGATCCGTCGTATTCGACGAACCCGCTGTTCGTGATAAGGAGCAATCGCCCATCGAGCGCCTGCCCGATCCGGCTCACATACATCGCCGACAGGACACCCGCGAACCGCTTTCCGTCGAAGCGATAAAGTCCATGGTTCGTGCCCGCCCACATCGTGCCGTCGCGCGCCCGAAAGAGCGCCTCGATCTCGTCGCTTTGATCCTTGCCGAGGCGATAGGCAGTGGAGGCCGCCAGATACGGATCGTTTAGCTCCGCTTTCGGAATCCTGACGATACCCGCATCGGTCCCGATCCAAAGATCGCCTCCCGGACCTACGGCCAACGCGTTGACGGCGCCGGGGGGCGCAGTTCCAGGAATGTGAAGTCGCACCGGCGTAAAGGTCCGTCCGTCGAACGACGCCAGGCCCGACTGTGTCCCGACCCACAGGAGTCCATTGTCTGTTTGAATGATGGAGTCTACGGTGTTGTCCGGCAGGCCGTCTTCAATGGTGAAGTTGGTGCGAACGTAATTGGAGGCGATTGACGAGGAATCCTCGCCGAACGCAAGGCAGACGCAGGACACGAGAACCCAGAGGAGCAGGACGCACCTTAGACATCGCTCCTGGGCGATCATTGCAGACCCGCGCGAGCTCTCCATTCAATCAGCCCAATGTTCTGAATGTCAGTCTTTAGGGACCGGGGGACGGTTACGAACCTTTTCCGGCACACATAGAACTGCCGGAGCCCACCCAGAATACACCCCGTGATCGATCCGAACCACCCCGAAAGGGCTATTTCGGCGTGGTATTTCTGAGATTGAGAAGCTGAAACCCTCTCCGCTACGCTTGAACGGTGCAGAGATTATTCTCGATGTTTCCTCGGGGCGCGCCCGGCGTCGCTTTACTCGTGCTCCGGATCTGTGTCGCCGTCGCACTTGCCGGGAATGCTTTCCTGGCTGGGTGGCAACACATAGCGTATCTCATACTGCTCGGCATGCTGTGCATCGGTCTGTTCACGCCGGTAATCTGCGGGCTGGCGGCCGCTGGTGTTCTGTTCGATCTGGCGCACTCCGGGGAAGTTCACTTTGTGAACGCGGCTGTTGTGGTGCTCTCCACCTTGTCGCTGGCACTTCTGGGCCCGGGGGCATTCTCCGTCGACGCACGGCTGTTCGGACGTCGCGTTGTCATTTCGACTTCAGGATCCGACTCCACAGAAGACGAACAGCAATAAGAAGCCGATGGCTCGAAAGAGCCGCCCGAAGACTCCACAAAAGAGTCTTTGATTTCGAGAGAAATCCTGTACGGTGTAACTATCGGGATAGACAACGTTCCTTCCCGAACGGAGGCACTCAATGATGATTCTCACAACCACCAGGCCGGCGGAGAACGAATTGGGGCACGGGCAATTCCGCATCGAGCAGCTCGAGATGATTGTTCGCGAACTGCTCATCAAGAATGAGCAGCTGCGTATGGCGCTCAGTTCGCAGCGCAGCGTAGAGTTTGCGGATATGCCGCAGCTCGGGTTGCGCTAACCCTGTAAGCCGCTTTTCATCCCATGGCTTCGATTTCGCGAGTGAGACTCCGGGCTTCTTCTTGATTTGCGCGGTAGGTGAAGATGATATCGACACCGCGCCGCGCAAGGTGAATGGCGGTAGAGCGGCCCGGGCCACAGCTTCATGTCTGATCCGAATTCATGTCTGATCCGGAGCCCCGTGGACGAGCTGCTCGATCCACGCCACCGTAGTTTTCTTCGGCTCGCCCATCGCCGCGTTCGACACGTCCTCCCACGCTTCCCAGGTCGCCAGGCGATCCGCATACGCGGCGCGCGCCCTCGACAGAATCGTGGTGCCCAGCCCCAATCGCAGCGGCGGATCGTCCACATCCACGAGCTTCAGGATGGCGTCCGACGTGGCCTCGGGGTCTCCACGTTCCAGGTCGGCCAGACGCGTCAAAAACTGCTTCCGAAACTCCGCGTATGGTTCGAGAACATCTGCGACCTCTGAGTACTTGCCGAAGTCGGTAGCATAGGCACCGGGCTCAACCACTGTCACTCGGATGCCGAACGCTCTCACCTCCTGCGCCAACGCTTCGTGCAACGCTTCCACCGCCCATTTCGTGGCGCAGTAGAAGCCGATGAGCGGCATCGCGGTGATCCCAAGACCGCTTGAAACGCCGAGAATGTGCCCACTCCCCTGTTTCCTAAGCAGAGGCATAGCTGCTCGCAGCACCCGAACCATGCCGAGGTAGTTTGTATCGAACAGGTCGCGGATCTGCTCGTCGCTTGCCTCCTCTGTAGCCGCAAACAGACTGGCGCCGGCATTGTTCACAAGAACGTCCAGCCTGCCGAAGTGCGCGTATGCCTGCTGAACGACCTGCGGCACCTGCTTGGCGTGAGTCACGTCGAGGGCCAGCGGAAGGACAGCGTCACCGAAGCGTTCCGACAGATCGGCGACGTCTGCAAGCCTGCGGGCGGTAGCGGTGACCTGATCGCCGCGTTTCAAAGCGGCTTCGGCCCAGATGCGGCCGAACCCGCGGGATGCGCCCGTGATGAACCATGTCTTCTTCATATCGACTCCTTTGCAATTGCTGCTGAGTTTGGCTTATATGCAGTGCCTTCGTCGCTTTGTTCAGATCTGCGAATACCGCATATTGTTGAGATCGGTAAGCAGTCCGGGCCCGGTCGGATGCCAGCCTAGCCGTTCCTGGGTCAGCTTGCTGGACACGACAAGGTCCCTCTGTATGAACATCCCGAGAAATCCGAAATGGGCTGGCGCCTGCTCTGGAGGCATGGAGACCACCGGTACCTTCAGGCCCCGGCCTATTGCTTCGGCGATATCCCGGAGCGGCACACCCTCTTCAGCGACTGCGTGATACCTGGCGCCTGCCTCATGCTTCTCCAGCGCGAGCCGGTAGAGACGCGCGGCGTCGAGCAGATGCACGGCGGCCCAGCGGTTGCGTCCCTCACCCACATACGCAGAGACACCGTGCTCGCGAGCCAGATTGATCAGATAGGTGATGAGGCCTTGCTTCAGTGTGTCGTGAACCTGAGGAAGGCGCACCACCGATGCGTTCACGCCACGCTCGAGGAACGAGAAGCCGGTCGGCTCGGAAGCGCGCGGGAACGAGTCGGAGGGCGGAACCGGCGGATCTTCCTCGGTTGCGGGACGCCCCTGTGCCAGCGCCGCGGCTCCGCCGGTCACGAGCAATGGGCGGTGAGAGCCTTCGAGCGCGGAGCCCAGCGTCTCGATGGCGCGCTTGTCTATTTCGCAGCTTTCCGGGAACTTCGTCCAGTCGTGCCTGAAGGCGGTGTGGATGACCGCGTCCGATTGGGCTGCCCCGGTCCGCAGACTGTCCAGGTCTTCGAGATCGCCTCGTTGCACCTGAGCGCCGGCAGCGGTAAGGGATTTGGCGCCCTCATCCGAACGAGCCAGGCCGAGCACCTGATGGCCTGCGTTGATGAGCTCGGGGATGATCGCGGAACCGATGAATCCTGTTGCACCTGTAACGAAAACACGCATATTTTCCTCTCTACAGTGTTCTGATGGCGGTTTACCGTGGGGGAGTTGACGGCCCTCAGCGGCATGAAATAAAACGGAGACTGTCTCCGGGTAATAGATAATCGGAGACTATCTCCGGTTGCAAGATTTTTTGTGAAGACTATGTGCCGGCGGGGCCCGGCTGGAAGCAAAGCGCACGGAGGCTGGCGGACAACCTTATTGCAGGCTCACGCCCGGTGAAGTAGAGGGCGAGGTGCCGCGCTGCGGGCCGCATACTGAGCTGTTCCTGCGGGCTCTCAGTTTTCGCGCGCGGCGGCTTCGAGTGCGTGCAGGTCCATCTTGATCATGCCCATCATGGCTTCCATGGCTTTGGAGTGACGGATCAACTCGCCGATGTTGCGCGGCACAATCTGCCAGCACAGGCCGAAGCGGTCTGTGAGCCAGCCGCAGGCGATGGGTTTGCCGCCTTCGACCAACTTGTCCCAATAGTTATCGATCTCTTCCTGGGAGTCGCAGCGGACGAAGAAGGAAAAAGCGGGGTTAAGCTGATGCGCCGGGCCGCCGTTCAGAAAGACCATCTCCTGGCCCTCAAGCTCGATGGTGATGGTGGCAATCTGGCCCACGGGCCACGGTCCGACACCATTGGAACGTAGTTCATCGAGCTTGCGCGCGTGCGGGAAGACACTCAGGTAGAAGTCGGCGGCTTCTTCGGCGTTGTCATTGAACCAGAGGAATGGCGCGAGTTTGTTCATGGGTGAGATGGTACCAGCAAGTGGGTAACGGCAGGCAAGGCGGCTTGCCGGCAGGAATCGGCCCTCGATGAGCGCATTCGCGAATGAGCGCTCGTTGAGAACCACGGGAGTCCGAACCACGCCTCAAAAGGATAGCCTCGCAACCCTCATGTGGGAATCCTCGTCCCATGGGGCGGTCTGCCTCTCGAATGTGCAAAGAGTTCTCTTTTAGCCGTGGTTGTGCCCGCGGCCAATCTCGCCGCGGAACCTCATTGGCGTGACCCCCACGATTCGACGGAAGACCTTTGTGAAATGACTTTGATCAGCGAAGCCAGCCGCCGCTCCTGCGCAGGCCAGCGTCATCTTCGGATTGCGCAGGCATTCCTTCGCGCGTTCAATTCTGCACCTCAGGATGTATTGGTAAGGGGACAGGCCTGTGCTTACCTTGAATAGCTCGCAGAAGTAATTAGGACTCATGCCGGCAATTTGGGCGAGCTCCCACAGGCGAAGATCCCGGGCCAGGTTCTGGTTCATAAACTCCAGAGTCCGGTTCAGGCGGGCCGTAGGCATGCCGCCGCGGAAATCATGCTTCGCGCAATCACGGACCGAGTAACGGTGGACCAGATAAGTGCCGAGCGCCAGGCCGAGAGATTCGCCATAGAGCGGACCAGCCGGCGAGCCGTCTTCCAGGTCGGCATGCATAGCGAGCATCAACGATTGAATATGCCGGTCACGAAGATTCCAGTGGGTGGTTAGTTCCACATCCTTCAGGTGCGCGGTGTCCTCGAACGAACGCGCAAGGAACCGCGGTTCCATCACCAGGACAATCCGAGTGGTCGGGCCAGACCAGGTGAGGCGATCGCGGGTTCCTGCCGGCAACACGTAGATCGTTCCCGGGCTATTGTCTGCGCTGCGGCTCTTGCCCTCCGTGGTCCACTGCGCCTTGATATTTCCATGGGTAAGAAGGTTCAGGAAGTGAGTCGGATGATCATGATCCGGAATCGAGACGCCCGGCACATCACTGAACGACTCCAGGGCAATGCCGTCCCACCCGGCCCGTTTACTGCTTAGGGAAGATAGCGCAGGGATGGGACACACCGCGCGCCCATTGCGCATCACCTCAACAGCCTTGATCGGAAGAACCCCTGAGGCGTCCATCTTTTTACCCCTCCTGACCGAGAACTCCAATAATAGGATTCTAGGGCTGTTTCCATGGTCTCTTGTTTTTTTGACCATTTATCCGGAAGAACTGACCAAAACCGGAACATTTGACCAATGCGTTCGCGGTATCGTTTTCTTGCAGGAGTTGATAAGCGAAGAGAAAGGATGCGAACATTGGCAAGAGAAGTGTAGCCACCGTCATCGACTTCATCCACGCGAACCTGGGCGCCAACATTAGCCTGGCGGCCATGGCCCGAATTGCCGGGGTGTCGCCGAACCACTTTGTGTTGATGTTTACCAAAGCGACTGGCCTGACCCCTCACCAGTATGTTCTGCGGGCAAGGATCGACAGCGCAAAGCTCCACCTGAAAGATGAAGCGCTAAGCATTGCCGAGGTGAGCAGACTCACCGGTTTTCGTACTCAGGAACATTTCACGAAGGTGTTTCGGAAGATCGTTGGCGTCACTCCACGCGAGTTTAGAAGCGCGGTTTAATCGGTTTCAAATCAGCTACTCCGGACCCTGGGGCTCACTGGGACAATCGGGTCCGATCCTAATTGGCCATACTCATATAGCTCCAATGGGGATTTCGCGTTCGTCGAATGGACTGGATACTGGGTCCGTCGCCATTGGTCATTGTTCCCAACTTAGTTATGCCCTAAAGGAGGACCCCCCATGCAGGCTCTCTGTCTCGATACAGCGATTACCTCCACCCCGCGTCCGTACCTTAACTGTGTACCATCACCCTCTCCCGACCATGGCAAAACTGAGCAAAGCCGGACTGCAAATCAGCTACCGATCCGGATACAGGAAGCACTGCGCCTGGATGAGCAAAAGCTGAGAGCAGGCGAAGTGGATCGACCGGTCGCGGAACGAACGAGGAAGCTTCCCGAAATCAACGAAGAGCTGGAGCTCCAGGCTGGGCTGCTGCAGCATCTTCCTGTATCCGCCTGGACACTTAAGCCGGATGGGACACCGGATTTCGTGAATCAAGTTTGGCTTGAATACTCCGGTCAGACCCTCGATTTCGTCCGGTCGGATCCCGAGGCCTGGATGACCGCGGTTCACCCCGAGGATCGCGAAGCGGCATCGAAGGCCTTTTGGAAAGGAGTGCGATCGGGACAGGGCTTTGCGATGGAAACCCGGTCTCTCCGCGCTAAGGACGGGACGTATCGCTGGCATCTCAATCAAGCCGTGGCCTTGCGCGATGCCGAAGGAAAAGTCCTCAGATTCGTCGGTACCACCACCGACATTGACGACCAGAAGCGTGCCGAAGACGCTCTCAGCAACCTCCGATCGGAGCTCGCCCACATGGCAAGGGTCACGACCCTCGGGACCTTGACGGCCTCGATTGCCCACGAAGTCAATCAGCCGGTTACAGGCATCATGACCAACGCCAGCACCTGTTTGCGCATGCTGGCCAGCGATCCTCCCGACATTGGCGGTGCTCGTGAAACGGCGCGGCGCATGATTCGCGATAGCAAGCGCGCGTCTCAAGTGATCGTGCGACTGCGTCAACTCTTTAGCAAAAAGGAGACAACCATCGAACCAGTAGATCTAAATGAGGCGACACAAGAGATCATTGCGCTCTCGCTCAATGAGCTTCAGAGAAACCGGGTCATCTTGCGGCAGGAGCTTGCGGATGAACTTCCGCTGGTCGCAGGCGATCGTGTCCAGCTTCAGCAGGTCATCCTTAACCTGGTCCGGAACGCATCAGACGCGATGAGCAGTATTGACGATCGTCCCAGGGAGTTGGTGATCAGAACCGAAAGGGACGAATGCGATTGCGTGCGCCTGGCGGTGAAGGACACGGGCGTGGGCATCACGCAGCAAGGCATGGAGAGACTCTTTGAATCCTTCTACACGACCAAGAGTGACGGAATGGGGATGGGCTTATCCGTCAGCCGCTCCATTATCGAGCGTCACAGCGGCCGATTGCAGGCCGCTCCCAACGATGGTCCCGGAGCAACATTTTCATTTTCTATACCCTGCGAGTTCGACCATTTTGCAGAGACCCGGACCGCAGCCTGAATCGCATGTGACGAAGCGCGAATAAGAGAAGCGCGTGAGAATCTCAAGTCTGCCAGGATGAAGCCGTCAACAGACCCACGGGCGCACCATAAATGCATCCGGCCTTAGTAAATCCGGAAGTTCACCTCAACATTGATCAGCACCGGCACCGGACGTCCTTTGTAATACGCGGGCTTGAACTTGTACTGCCGCACCGCTTCTTCCGCCTTCTGGTCCAGCCCCATGCCCAGTGCGCGGACTACGCGGATATCCTGCGGATTCCCCTGTTTGTCCACGATCAGCGACACAACGCAGATGCCCTGATACTTGGCCCGACGCGCTTCGTCGGAAAACTCCGGATCGACCGAATAGATCAGCACCGGAGCCGACACCCCTCCACCTGGCTGCATCACTCCGCCGCCGTAGCCACCGCCCGAGCCCGGCCCGAGCCCTCCGCCGTCGCCCGACCCAATCCCGCCACCTGAGCCCGACCCAAAGCCCGAACCCGAGCCACCGCCCTGCGACGCCAGCGCTACCTGCGGCGAATTCGGCATACCGATATTCGGCATATTCGCATCCGGCAGCTTCACCTGTTGGGGCATCACAATCGTCGCGGGAACCGGCAGCTTGGGGTGGTCGATCTGCAGGATCTGTGGAGGCGTAATCTGCTGCTTCGATATATCCGGCAAGTGCCCCTTCGACGCTTCAATCGGGCTATGAGTTCCGCCGCCGCCGCCGCCGCCCATCGCCTGCTGCATCTTCATGGTCATCGGGATGAAGGGCTTGATATCCACTGCGGTTTCGTTCATCTTTTTCTGGATCGCCCGCGTCCGCCACTCCGCCAGGCCCAGCAGCAGAATCACTCCGATGATCACCACATGCAGCAGAATCGCCAGGGAGCTTGAGAGCGGTCCGCGCTTCTCCGCCATCCGGTCCACCACTTCCACCGGCTGCGACGTCAGCTCCAGCGGAGGCAGTTTCTTCGGGAAAAATAAATCCTGAATGCTATTAGAAAGAGTCTTCCAGACCGGCTCCGTCTGCGTACGGTCTTCGACCGCAATTGGTTGCGAGCTTAATTCCAGCGGAGGTTGCTTAGGGGATGAGAAGGCGTCGCGCAGGTTTGCCAGCAGCGAGGTCCACATCGACCCATCGGCTTCAAGCAGAAGTTCGGGCTCATCTTCCACTCGCCGCTGGGCTGTTTCTTCGGGAGGTGTCAAAAGCTCATTGCCCATGGTTTGTTACCGGAGACCGAAGCCTCTGGGGATTCCTCCATTATGGACGACGGCCCCCTCGCCTGTCCTCCCCGCACCCCATTTTTCTTCGCAGCGCGCGGATTCCGTATTCATCCCACACAACCGAAAACAGAGCCCGGCACGAAAACTCTGTTTGGCAAATAGACGGATTGCCGCCTGCAAAGTAACGCGCTTCTAAACTTATATTTTCATAGTCTGATGTCTACGCTACGCCACCAAACCCGCTGACCGCCTTTTAGCGGGCCGCTTCACCCGCCCCCGTTTCTTCGCTGACCGCTTCTCGGCCAAGTACAATAATCCTTTGCGCCATTTCCGAAAAAATCACCCTGGGAGAACCGATGTCCGCACCGCCCGAGCTTAAGGCGACCCTTACCCTGCCTGAAACCAAATTCCCCATGAAGGCAAGCCTGCCGCAAAACGAGCCGGCACGCCTCAAGCAGTGGAAAGAGACCGACTTATACGGCCAGATTCGCCGCGCCCGCAAGGGTTCTGAGAGGTACATCCTGCACTACGGCCCTCCCTACGCCAATGGACCCATCCATCTGGGCCACGCCTTACAGAAGTGCATCAAGGACTTCATCATCAAGTCCAAAACCATGGCCGGATACGACGCCCCGCTCGTCCCCGGCTGGGACTGCCACGGCCTGCCCATTGAAATCAAGGTCGACGAAAAGCTCGGCCGCAAAAAGCTCGAAATGCCCCCGCTCTCCGTGCTGCGCGCCTGCCGCGAATACGCGCAGAAGTTCATCGATCTCCAGCGTTCGCAGCTCATCCGCCTCGGCGTCTTCGGGCAATGGGACAATCCCTACCTCACCATGTCGAAGCAGTATGAGGCCTCGACCCTGGAAGCTTTCTACGACTTCTTCGAGAAGGACTTCGTCTACAAGGGACTCAAGCCCGTCTACTGGTGCCTGCACGACCGCACCGCCCTCGCCGAAGCCGAAGTCGAGTACGAGATGCACACCAGTCCCAGCGTGTATGTCCGCTATGCGCTCACCAGCGATCCAGCGGCCATCGATCCCGCGCTCGCCGGGAAAAAGATCTACGCCATCATCTGGACCACGACTCCGTGGACCCTCCCCGCATCGTTAGCGATTGCCTTCCATCCCGACTTCGACTATGTGGCGCTGGAGCAGAACGGTAACACCTATATTGTTGCCGCATCCCTCGCCGGCGCCGTTCGCGAAGCCTGCAAACTCGAAGGCGCAATGGAAGTGGCAAAGTTCAAGGGCAGCGCGCTCGACCGTGTCACCTTCCAGCACCCGTTCCTCGATCGCAGCATCCTCGGCGTCAACGCCGAATACGTCACCGCCGACACCGGCACCGGAGCCGTCCACACCGCGCCCGCTCACGGAGCCGACGACTTCTATACCGGCGCACGCTACAACCTCGATCAGACCTGCAACGTCGACAACGAAGGCCGCCTGCGCAACGGACTCCCCGAGTACGAAGGCAAAACCGTGTGGGAGGCCAACCCCTCCATCATCGAGCTGCTCCAGGCGCGCCACGCCCTCATGGGACGCAGCGACATCTACCACTCCTACCCGCACTGCTGGCGTTGCCACAACCCTGTGATCTTCCGCGCCACCGAACAGTGGTTCATCAACATCGACACGCCGCTCAAAAACGCCGACGGCAGCGCCACCACCTTCCGCCAGCGCGCCCTCGACGAAATCAAGCGCGTCACCTGGGACCCGGCCTGGGGCGAAGAGCGCATCTCCAACATGATCGCCACGCGCCCTGACTGGTGCATCTCGCGCCAGCGCCTCTGGGGAGTGCCCATCGCCGTCTTCCTCTGCAACCAGTGCCACACCCCGCTCAACGACACGGCCATCAACAAGCACATCGTCTCGCTCTTCCATCAGGAAGGAGCCGAAGCCTGGCACAAGCATGGGGTCGACGAACTCCTCCCCGCCGGAACCGCCTGCAAGCACTGCGGCAACCAGCAGTTTGACACTGCTCTGCCCGCCTTCCGGAAAGAGATGGACATCCTCGACGTCTGGTTCGACTCCGGCATAAGCTGGCACGCCGTCCTCGATACTGACCCCGAGCTGCGCTGGCCCGCCGACCTCTACATTGAAGGAGCCGACCAGCACCGCGGCTGGTTCCACTCCTCGCTGCTCTGCTCCGTCGCCATCAAAAATGCCGCGCCCTACAAAGACGTGACCACCGTCGGCTGGACCCTCGACGAGCAAGGCCGCGCCTTCTCCAAATCCCTCGGCAACGGAGTCGATCCCGTCGAGATCGCCGACAAGCTCGGCGCGGAGATCGTCCGCCTCTGGGCCGCCAGCGTCGACTTTCGCGAAGACGTCGCCGCCAGCGACAACCTCATGCAGCGCGCCGCCGAGAACTACCGCAAGCTGCGCAACACCTTCAAATTTCTGCTCGGAAACCTGCACAACTTCGATCCCGCGCAGCACGCCGTCTCCGACGACCAACTTCTCCCGCTCGACCGATACATGCTCGCCCGCACCCGCGAGCTGACGGAGAAAGTTCTGGCATGGTACGAGCAGTTCGAGTTCCACCGCGTCTACCACGCCGTCAACGAGTTCACCATCGTCGACCTTAGCGCGCTCTACCTCGACGTCCTCAAAGACCGCATGTACACCTTCGCACCCAGCAGCATCGAGCGCAGCTCCGCACAAACCGTCCTCTGGAAAATCACCGAAACTTTAGTTCGCCTCGTAGCCCCCATCCTCACCTTCACCGCAGAAGAAGTCTGGAGCTACCTGCCGCCTGTCGAAGGCCGGGAACCCAGCGTGCATCTCGCAGAGTTTCCAAAGGCAGAAGGTAAGAGTATTGAGGATGAAGCGCTACTACAACGTTGGCTTGTACTACGGAACTTTAGAGATACCGTTCTTGTCGCATTGGAACAAATGCGACAAGTAAAGAAAATTGGCAAGTCTCTTGAGGCAAAAGTCGTCATTGCAGCGCGCGGTACTCTATTGGAAATTCTCAACTTATATAGAGCGGGCCTCAAAGAGCTTCTTAATGTATCGCAGGTGACTGTAGAATCGACGTCCAATTCGGCCGGAGATGGTGCTGCAGTGATTGCCATTGAGCCCGCCGACGGCCACAAGTGCGAGCGCTGCTGGAATTACTACGCCGACGACGGCCCGCAACACGTCCGCCAATACGGCCCCTGGCCCAACGTCTGCGGACGCTGCGCCGCGGCCCTCAACCAGATGGGATACGCACACTTGAACGAAAAGCAGGCCCTCGCATGAGCCGCCCTCGCGACTGGCGGGGCTGGCTCCTCGCGCTCTCCGCCCTCATCGTCGCTCTTGACCGCTACACCAAGCACTGGGTCGGCAAGCACGTTGAAATCGGCAACGTCATCGTAGTCATACCGCGCTACTTTGCCATCAGCCATGTCATGAACCCCGGCGCGGCCTTCAGCATGTTCACCAACTCCGACCACCCCAGCCAGGTCCGTTGGATGCTCATCGGCTTTTCGCTGCTCGCGGCGGCCATCGTGCTCGTCGTCCTGATGCGCATTGGCCGCCGCCTCTCGCTCACCGCCGTCTCCATGGCCCTCGTGCTCGGCGGAGCCATCGGCAACGTCTGGGACCGCATCGCCTACGGCACCGTCGTCGATTTCCTCGAAGTTCACATCGTCCGCTACCACTGGCCCGACTTCAACGTCGCCGACTCCGCCATCGTCATCGGAGGTATCCTGCTCCTCATCGACTCCCTCCGCCCCAGAAAGCACGACCCGGAGCCGGCCCAACAGAACCAAAATGATTCTCCTGTCGCGCCGAATCCCTAATCACGAATCCCTAATCCCTGTTCGATCTGGTAAAGTGGCTAGCGAAAAGTTTTTGCAATCAAAATAGCTCACAAACGCCCCGGAGGAATACTGGAGTGCAGGCTTTGAAGAAGGTTTCAGGATTGGTGCTGGCCGCAGCCGTCGTCGCAACCCTCACGACCGGTTGCGAAACCGGACGCGTCAACAAACGCCACGCCGCCGGCGATCATATCTCTGACGTATCCACCACCGGCAAAATCGAACCGGCCCTCGCCTCCAACGCGGAAGGCCTGCCACCTGTTCCCGGCTCTCCAACCGCCGCCGGAACCAATGGCAAGCAGCCCTACAACGACAGCCAGGCCCGCCCCAGCCCCGGCGTAGAACACGGCCTACCCGCCGCCCCCAACCAGAACCACAAAGAAGCCTTCGAGCGACAGTAGCAAATCAGGGTATAGGAAATTGGGCGTAGAACCCTACACCCGATTCCCTAGCCCCTGCCTTTCACGTTCTCCCGAATAAACCGCACCGTACGATCGAGCGGAGTCCCCGGCCCAAAGATCGCCGCCACCCCCTGCGCCTTCAACCCCTCCGCATCCTGCTCCGGAATCGTCCCGCCCAGCACCACCAGAATGTCCTCCGCGCCGCGCTCCTTCAGGAGAGCCGTAATGCGCGGCACAATCGCGTTGTGCGCACCGGACAGAATACTCAACCCCACGCAGTCCACGTCCTCCTGCACCGCGGCATTCACAATCATCTCCGGAGTCTGCCGCAACCCGGTATAAATCACCTCCATGCCCGCATCCCGCAGCGCGCGCGCGATCACTTTGGCGCCGCGGTCATGGCCATCCAAGCCCGGCTTGGCCACCAGAACCCGTATCGGAGTCGTCCGTTCACTCATAAACTGCTGAGAATATCACGCCGCGCACTGGGAATGTCCGCTGAGACATCCATCAATCTTCTTCGATACGATGGTCTGACCATGACCTTCCATCGCCGCGATCTCCTCAAATTAGCCGGAAGCAGCATGGCCATCGGATCCATCGGATCCGTTGCAGCCATCCCCCTCGCCGCCGCCGCGAGCGACGCAGGCCCCATGCCCAATCAGCAATGGCTCAGCGGCTTTCTCAACGTTCGCAACTTCGGAGCCACCGGCGACGGCATCACCATCGACACGTCCGCCATCAATCGCGCCATCGCCGCCGCCGCGTCCTCCGGCGGAGGCACCGTCGTCGTCCCCGCCGGAACCTACGCCAGCTACTCCATCCATCTCAAAAGCAACGTCTGCCTTTTCCTCGATCAGGGAGCCACCCTCCTCGCCGCCTCCACCCCGCTCGACGGAACCACGACCGGTGGCTACGACGCCGCCGAGCCGCAAGGCGCATGGGAGCCTTACCAGGACTACGGCCACAACCACTGGCACAACTCACTCGTTTGGGGCGAGGGCCTGACCAACATCGCCATCGTTGGTCCCGGCCGCATCTACGGTAAGGGCCTCAGCCGCGGCCACGACGAAGACAAGGACCTGCCCGACACCAAAGCCCCCGGAGTCGGCAACAAAGCCATTGCCCTCAAGCACTGCACCAACGTCATCCTCCGCGACTTCTCCATTCTGCAGGGCGGCTGGTTCGGAATCCTCGCCACCGGCGTCGACAACCTCACCATCGACAACCTCAAAATCGACACCAACCGCGACGGCATGGACATCGACTGCTGCCGCAACGTCCGCGTCACCAACTGCACCGTCAATTCCCCGTGGGACGACGGCATCTGCCCCAAAAGCTCCTATGCCCTCGGCTACGCGCGCTCCACAGAAAATCTCACCATTTCGAATTGCTACGTCACCGGAGCCTACGACCTCGGCACCGTCCTCGACGGCACCTGGAAGCTCAACGCGCGGCAGACCGGCACAGGCCGCATCAAATGCGGCACTGAATCGAACGGCGGCTTCAAAGGCATCACGATCACCAACTGCGTCTTCGAGCGCTGCATGGGCCTCGCGCTTGAAACCGAAGACGGCGCCATCTGCGAAGACATCACCATCTCCAACATCGCCATGCGCCACGTCAGCGGAGCCCCGTTTTTCCTCCGCCTCGGCGCGCGCCTGCGCGGCCCCGCCGGCACTCAGCCCGGCAAACTCCGCCGCGTCATCCTCAGCAACATCGCCAGCTCCGGAGCAGGCCAGCTTCCCTCCCTCCTCGCCGGAATCCCCGACCACCCTATCGAAGACATCAAGATCCACGACCTCTACCTGGAACAAACCGGAGGCGCCGCATCCGCCATGGCCGCCATCAACCCGCCCGAGGACGTCGCTACCTACCCGGAGCCCACCATGTTCGGAAATCTCCCCGCCACCGGCATCTTTCTCCGCCATGCGCGCAACATCGAAATGAGCAACATAGAGATCACCACTCAATCACCGGACGCCCGTCCCGCCTTCTGGCTTGAAAACGTTGACGGAGCAGACTTCTTCCGCCTCCGCATCCCCAAAGGACCGCCCGTCTTCGACCTGCGCAACGTGAAAAACTTCCGCAGCTTCGGTAGCCAGTTCCTTAAAGATGCAGTCATCGATAACGTCACCCAGCGCACAATTTAGTGCGCGCCCATTTTCTTCTGAATCCGAGGAACCCACACCTCCTGGGCCTCTGGCTCCATCGTATGCGCAATCACCAGCGCCTTCCCGTAAGCCGCATGGGCGTCGTCATCGCGATGGAGCGCCGTCAATGCATTGCCCAGCGCCAACTGGGTCTGCAACGCGTCGGCATCGATCCCCACCGCCATCTGCGCCTGTGCCAGAGCCGGCTTCGGCTGCTTCGCGCGCAGCAACTCGTCCGAACGCTGCACATACGCAAGCGCCGACGCCAGCGGCACATCAAAGCTGCCGTCAAACACCAGCACGCCATCCTGAATCGAAGTGACCGGACGCACCTGCTGAAACACCCGAAACGGGCTCAGCACCTGCGATCCGAACTCAAACCCCGACCACGTTCCCGCGCTGATGAACACCGGACCGTCAATCCGCACCGGAACCTGGTACTGCTCGCCCGCCCACATCGAATCCACTGTTGGCAGCGGCTTGCACGGAATTCCATAGTCTTCGAACCGCACCATCGGCTCCACAAAATACCCAAACCAGCAGTCCGTAATATGGTGTTCGTCCACATACTGCTTCACGGCGATCAACTGCTGGCCCCAGTCCGTGTTTGAGTCGGAAAGATAGCGGTACGTCTGTGACGGCCCGCCCCAAAGCTCGTTCGCGTAAGCCATATCGTTGGGATACGCCCGCAGCGACGACCCCACATGCAGCAGCACCAGCGCCGCCACCACAAACCGCCACACCATCGATGACCGCATCAGCGCGCATGCCGCCCCCGCCAGCAGAACGCATAAAAACACATACACCGGCAGAATGTGCCGCGCGCCGATGTTCAGGCTCGAGCCCATCGCCACCGCAAAATAAAACGCCGCAGGAAGGGTAAGGAACAACACCTCCATTCGCCGCCGCATCTTGCCCGCAACCATCGCGTAAAGGCTCAGCGCAAATAGCCCCAGAAAACCCAGCGTCGACTTGATCACGAACACCGCCGGAAAATAAAACCACACCCCATGCTCATAGATCTTGCCGAAGAGGTAGCTCTGCATCCCGCTCGACATCCGCCGCACATCAACCAGCCCGTAAAGATACGATTCCGGCAGCAGATGCCAGCGTGCGAACAACAAAATCCCGTGCGCCTCAAACGGACGCAGCGGACGCGCATAGTCCACCAGGCTCGGAACCAGCGCCAGCCCCGCCGGCCTCGCGTTATAGCGGAACCCGTACAGCGCCCACAGCACGCCGATCGCGATCAGCGAAATCCCGATGAGAGCCCCGAAGAGATTTCGCGCCACCGGCCAGCGTGGTTCCACCGTGTATTTCCCGCCCGGCTTCACGATCACCGAGCCAACCGCCAGCAGGATCAGAATCGGTAGCAGCAGAATCGCCGAGTGCTTACTTCCCAGCGCCAGCCCCGCCGCCAGCCCCGCAACCACCATCCTTCCTGGCGTCGGCCGCCTCACATAGCGGTAAAACGCATACACCGAGGCAAACATAAAGCACGACACGGCCGTGTCCGTGGCAACATACGCGCCGTGCGCCACGATATTCGGCTCAAACACCAGCAGCACCAGCGCCAGCAGTCCCGCCGCATCGCTGAACATCTCCCGCGCCGCAAAAAACACCAGCAGCGCCATCAGCAGCGCAAAGCTCATCGCCGCCATGCGCGCCTCGAACACCAGCGTGTTCGCAGAGTATTGCGGCCCGTTGCCGAACAGCAGCGCACGCCCGCCCATGTAAGCCAGAAGCTTGAACCCGCCCTGGGCAGCCGCGCTTTTGAGCGCCGTGCTCTGCAACGACGGCTCATGCAGATCCAGCAGCAGCAGAGGCACGGTCGCCACATACTTGGCCAGCGGCGGATGCTCAGGATTGATCCCGAAATCCAGGTGCAACCACGACCTGTATCCCGCGAAGATATGATCGTCTTCGTCCCACGTCAGCGACTGGCCGAGCACCGCATGGATCATCTGCCCTGCGAAAATCAGCAGTAGAAGCACAGCTCCGCCCGCGACCGCAAAACGCTTCAGGCCCTGCTTGGTAGGCATGCAGATAATGTACAGGAGGGCCGGCGAGAATCCGCTGGCCTTAATTCATCTCGACTTCGACCACATCGCCGTCCACCAGGCCATAAGCGTCGCGAAGCCGCACATCCGTGGCAATCTCAATCAGATTTTTCGGATGCGGCCCGTTCCCCGACTCATTCAGATCAGTCCGCAGCAGGAACGCGCCGCGGCCACACACGCGGCACGGCACAAGGTTCACAGAAACCGTCCCGCCATACTCTGCGCCCTCCAGCCGCAAGCAATCAGAGGGAACCGACCATGGCTCATCCAGCAGCACGTTCAGCGTGCCCGGATACAGATGCAATCCAGTCTTGCGGAAGTAATGTTCTTCGAGTTTTTCAATCCAATAGGAGAAATTTCGCTGGCCGCTCACAACCCTGCCGCGAAGCAGCATCCCCTATTTATCCCGGGCCACCACAAAATCCGGAACCCACAACAGCGCCCGCTTGAACTCCGACTCCGCCAGCCCGTTCAGCGCCGCGCGCGCCAACTCCGCATAACGGAAGGCCGTATGCATGGCGTAATCGACGGCCCCATGCCGGTGCAGAATATCCAAAATCTCCGCATGCGTCACGCGGTCGAAGTTGCGGTCCGTCAAAACCGTCTGGATCGCCTCGCGCTCTCCAGCCCGCCCGTTTTCCAGCGCATGAATCACCGCCAGCGTCGCCTTGCCCTCGCGCAGATCGCTCGCCACCGGCTTGCCCAGGACCTCTTCCGACGCCGTCAGGTCCAGCACGTCGTCCACAATCTGGAACGCCATGCCCAGTGTGCGCCCGTACTCGCCCATGCGATGCTCGGTCGCGTCGTCCGCGCCCGCCAGCACCGATCCCAGCTTCATGGAAACCTCAAACAGGCAGGCCGTCTTGCGGTAGATCAGCGAGTTGTAATCCTCTTCGCCAATCGCCAGGCCCAGCTTCTCCATCTGCAGCAGTTCGCCCTCAACCATCTGCTGCGTCAGCCCGATCAGCAGATCAAGAATGCGGAAATTCCGCTCCTCCAGCGCCGTGCGGAAGGCCTGCATGTAAAGCCAGTCGCCCGCCAGCACGCACTTCGCGTTGCCCCACGTCGTATTTGCGGAAGGCCGTCCGCGCCGCGTGTCCGCCAGGTCAATGATGTCGTCATGTACCAGCGTCGCCGTGTGCACCATCTCCACCACCGCGCCCAGCCGAATCATTCCCTCGCCCGCATAGCCCTGCGATTTGGCCGAAAGCAGCAGCAGCGAAGGCCGAATGCGCTTCCCGCCGCCTTCGCGCAGATAGCCGGAGATCTCCGTAATCGCCGCGACGGAAGAAACCGACCCCGACCCGAATTCACGCTCAATCGCGCGCAGGTCGTCGTGCAGCAGGTCGAAAACCTCTTTCGCCGTCGCTATGGCCAGTGTGCTCACGCCCTCGTGCATGCCTCTCTTAATTCGTGCGGTAGTTCGTGAACTGCAGTTCCAGGCCAAAGTCGTGGCCCTTCAGCAAAGCGATTGCCTCTTGTAGAGTATCGCGATCCTTGCCGCTGATGCGCACCGTATCTCCCTGGATCGATGCCTGCACCTTCTTTTTCGAGTCCTTCATCAGGCGAACAATCTCCTTCGCCTTCTCGCTCGGAATCCCTTGCTGCAGCGTAATCTTCTGCCGAACGCTCGACCCCGCCGCCTGCTCCACCGTGCCATAGGTCAGGTTTTTCAACGATACACCGCGCTTCACCAGCTTCTGCTGCAGAATCTCCGTAACCGCCTTCAGCTTGTACTCATCCGCCGACGCCAGCTGCAGCGCATCCGCGCCCTCCAGCTTGATCTCTGAATGTGAATTCTTCAGGTCAAAACGCGCATGGACCTCCTTCGAAGCCTGGTCCACCGCATTGCGAACCTCCTGCAAATCCACCTTCGATACCACGTCGAATGAATTATCAGCCGCCATACCTTACTCCTGCTCTTTTAGAGTACCCGCTTTCGCACCCGTTGCTGCATTTCCTGCACAATTTACCGTGCGCTCATTAAACCAAAGAATTGACGGAAATTTTCCGCCGTGCGCAAAGCGGCTTCTTCTGCTTCGATGCTCTTGACCTCACCCACGAGCGCAGCAACCTGCGCCACCCACGCCGGCTCGTTCCTTTTTCCGCGATTCGGCACCGGGGCCAGAAACGGAGCATCCGTCTCAATCAGCATCTTCTCCAGCGGAACCTTCCCCATCACATCGCGAATTCCCTGCGCCTTCGGAAACGTCGCATTGCCCGCAAACGAAATCATGAAGCCCATGTCCATCGCCCGCCGCGCGTGGTCCCACTCACCCGTAAAGCAATGCAGAATCCCGCCCAACCCCGTCGCCTTCCAGTTCCGGTCCAGCATCGCCAGCGTGTCGTCCCACGCGTCACCCGATACGTTCCCAGCCCCATCCGAGGGCCGGCAATGAATCACAATCGGCTTCCTGCGCCCAGCCGCAATCTCCATCTGCCGCCCAAACGCTGTTCGCTGCTCCTCCCGCGGAGAATGATCGTAAAAATAATCCAGCCCAATCTCGCCGCAAGCCAGCACGCCCCCTTCCGCCAGCAGCCCATCCAGCTTTTGCAGCGCCGCCTCATCCGCCAGCCGCGCCTCATGCGGATGCACCCCCGCCGTCGCATAAATCACCGGAACGCCCTCGCGCCCCGCATACGCGCGAGCCAGATCGAGCGCGCCCTGCATCGTCGCCGGCCCCTCGCCAATCCCGATCGAAAGAATCGTCCGCACCCCCGCAGCATAAGCCCGGGCAAGCATCGCATCGCGGTCCTCGTTGTAACGCTCGCTATCGAGATGTGCATGCGAATCAATCATGATTTACCTAAAACACAGAGCGAATTGCGGCTATTTCCCCAAGTCCAAGGATTGGAAATCTTCTTTCTTGTGAAATGGCTCTAATCGCGGTCTAACAACGGATACTGTCCACACGAAAAGAAAGTTGAGCAAAAACCATAAGGTAACCCACTCCACGATACTCAGAACAAGCGGCAACCTAGAGTAAAAGACAGCAACCGTCGCCAAGCCAACAACAGTCAGCCTCATGAATGCCCGAAAACGAATCGATGTCGTCACGAGTTTCTGGCAATGAGGACACGCAAATTCCTTAACGACTATGATTTTGTAGCGATCGATCGGGTTCAGACACACCGGACAAACCCCTCGGGGAGCAGTTTTGACGTGCTGCGGCGAATTGGAAAATTCGGTCATCATTTGGTGCCTGGACGGCCAGTCTTACTTCAACCGAACTCCAATTTCCACATCCTCAAGAAATCCAGCCAACACCGCCGGGCCACCTTCCACCGAAGCCGCTACGATCATTCCATTCGACTCCAGCCCCCGCAGCTTCCGCGGAGCCAGATTGGCCACGATCACCACCTTGCGCCCGATTAGCGACTCGGGAGTATACGACTCCGCAATCCCCGCCAGAATCTGCCGCTGCTCATAGCCCAGGTCCACCTCCAGTCGCAGCAGCTTGTCCGCCTTCGGAACCCGCTCCGCCACCTTGATCTGTGCCACCCTCAGCTCCACCTTCGCAAAATCATCAATGCTGATCTTGCCTTCAGCAAGCACAGGCGCAGGCTTGGCCGCCGCCGAAGCCACAGGTGTTGCCACAGCTTCAGGCGCGGAGGAAGCAGCAGCGGTTAACGATCCGCCCGAAGCCCCACCGCCGAGATTATCCTTCACAAAATTTTCAAACGCGCCCAGAGCCGCCGTCTCGCTCGTCGACTCAGCAATGGCCACCGCCAGCCCATCCAGTGCCGCATGCAGCCGCGAGGTATGCGGCTTATCCGCGGCGACCTTCACCGCCTTCACATTGTCAGCATTCTCCACACTAGCCTCCTTCAGCTCCGCCGCAACTGCCGGAGCATTCTTCTCTTCGATTTCCTTCATCCTCGTAACCGCATCCTTCTCCGCGCGCGGAAACACCGGCCCCAGCTCACCCAGCTTCGTGCCTGGCTGCAGCCCGCCCCACGCTATGTTCTTCAAATCCGCTTTATGAATATCCCCCAACCCAAGCTGAGCCCAGACTTTCGCCGCCGCATCAGGCAGTACCGGATACACCAGCGCGGTAATAATCCGAATCGACTCCGCTGCCGTGTAGAGCACCGTAGCGCGAAGCGCGCGCTGCTGCTCATCCGTCAAACTCTCCGCCTGCTTCCACGGAGCGCTCGCCGTCAGGTATCCATCCGTCGCCGCCACAATCGTCCACGCCGCCTCCAGCGCTCGCGAAAACTCCAGTGCATCCAGCGACTGTTCCACCACGGCGATCGTCGCCGGAATCTCGGTTGCCAGCGAGCCCGCCTGCAGCCCCGCGCCCTCCGGCACCACCCCATCAAAATACTTCCCAATCATCGTCAGCGTGCGGCTCACCAGGTTCCCATACCCGTTCGCCAAATCCGAGTTGTACCGCTGCACCAGCGCGTCGAACGAAAAGCTCCCGTCGTGACCGAACACCACCTCGCGCAACAGGAAATACCGCAGCGCATCCGCGCCCAGCACCTCCAGAATCGTCTCCGCCCGCACAATATTTCCGCGCGACTTCGACATCTTGCTCTCTTCAAACAGCAGCCACCCATGCGCGACTACGCTCTTCGGCAGCGGAAGCCCCGCCGCCATCAAAAACGCCGGCCAGTACACGCAGTGAAAGCGCGTAATCTCCTTGCCCACAATGTGCAGGTCCGCGGGCCAGTATTTTTCAAACCGTGCTGCATCTGCGGGATCATCGCTGCCCCATCCCAGCGCCGTAATATAGTTTGCCAGGGCGTCCATCCACACATAGACGACGTGCTTCTCGTCGCCGGGAACCGGAATCCCCCACGTAAAGCTCGTCCGGCTGATCGACAGGTCCTTCAGCCCCGCCTTCACAAACGAGATCACCTCGTTGCGCCGCGTCTCCGGACGAATAAACTCCGGGTGCGCTTCATAAAACTCCAGCAGTGTCCGCTCAAATGCCGACAGCTTGAAGAAGTAATTCTCCTCGCTCACCGTCTCCGTAATGCGTCCACATTCTGGACAGGGCGCACCCGCCGGCACATCAACAAAGGCCTCGTCGGACACGCAGTATTGCCCGGTGTACGTGTCCTTGTAGATGTACCCGCGCTCCTTCAGCAGCGTAAACAGCTTCTGCACGCCGCGCGCGTGCCGCGGCTCCGTCGTCCGGATAAAGTCGTCGTACGTCAACCCCATCCGGTCCCACAACACACGAAACTGCGCCGCAACCTCATCGGTAAAAGCCTGCGGCGAGCATCCCGCCTTCTCCGCCGACCGTTCAATCTTCTGCCCGTGCTCGTCCGTTCCTGTCAAAAAAAAGGTGTCCACGCCCAGCGCGCGCTTCCGCCGCGCAATCACATCCGCCACCACCGTCGTATAAGTCGTGCCGATATGCGGCCGCGCATTCACGTAGTAAATCGGAGTCGTAAGGTAGAAGGTATCTGTCATGAATAGAGGAAAAAGGCCCCAATCTCCTTCATCTTAACAGGGATGCGACCCGCGCCTGAACCGATGCGCCTGCCCGCAGTCCTGTAGAATCGGGTAGAAAAATAAAGCTTTTCTCAGAACATTCAGGTCAACTCCACGTGTATTTAAAAGAACAAAAGAAGCTCGAAGCCCGTCTCCGCGCCGCCCTCCGCGAAAACTTTTCCGTCGAGATGGAAGCGCTCGTCATCGAGCAGCCGCCCGAAATCAGATTCGGCGAATACGCACTTCCGCTGGCCTTCGAGCTGGCACGCCGTCTCAAAAAAGCTCCACGCAAAATCGCCGAAGAGATCATCGCCGCCCTCGGCCCCGTCGAAGGATTCGCCGCCTTCGAGGTCGCCGGAGCCGGATACATCAACGCCCGCCTCGACCGCTCTGACGCCGCAAAAGCCATAGCCGCCGGCGCCGAAATTGAAACCACATCGCAGCCCGGCCACGCTATCGTAGAGCACACCAGCATCAATCCCAACAAGGCCGCACACGTCGGCCACCTCCGCAACGCCATCCTCGGAGACACCTTCGTCCGCCTCCTCCGTGCATCCGGCCAGAAGGTCGACGTGCAGAACTACATCGACAACACCGGAGTCCAGGTCGCCGACATCGTCGTCGGCCTCCAGCACATCGAGAAAAAATCCCTCGCCGACGTCCAATCTCTGCTGCATGATCTGAACGCCAAAAACAAGCGCATCGACTACTACTGCTGGAACCTCTACACGCAAACCTCGCAGTGGTACGACGCCGACGCCTCGCACAAGCCACACCGCATCCAGACGCGCCTCGACACTCTTCACGCCATCGAAAGCGGCAACAACGAAACCGCTGCCATCGCTGAGCTCATCTCCACCGCCGTCCTGCGCCGCCATCTCCAAACCATGCAGCGCCTCGGCATCGAATACGACTTCCTGCCCCGCGAAAGCGAAATTCTGCACCTCCACTTCTGGGAGAGCGCCTTCGAACAGATGAGGGACAAGGGCGTGCTCTACTTCGAGACCGAAGGCAAAAACAAAAACTGCTGGGTCATGCGCAGGCCGGGCACCGAGGCCAGCCAGGATAGCACTGACGAAGACGCCAAAGTCATCGTCCGCTCCAACGGAACCGTAACCTACGTCGGGAAAGACATCGCCTACCACCTATGGAAATTCGGACTCCTGGGACGCGACTTCCGCTACAACAAATTTTTCTCTTACCCGAATCATGATTGTTGGATCTCAGCCGAATCCGGCCAGCCCGACCACCCCAGCTTCGGACACGCCAGCGCCATCTACAACGTCATCGACTCGCGCCAGTCCGACCCTCAGGCCAACGTTATCGAAGCCCTGCGCGGACTCGGCTACACCGATCAGGCCGCGCACTACACGCACTTCTCCTATGAAATGGTGGCGTTAACTCCGCGCTGCGCAAAGGAACTTGGCTACGAAATTTCGCCGGAAGACGAAGCCCGCCCCTGGATCGAAGTCTCCGGACGCAAGGGCTTCGGCGTAAAGGCCGATGACCTGATCGACAAGCTCATCGCCGCCACGCTCGCTGAAGTCACCGAGCGCCATCCTGAATTGAGCCAAGCTGAACGCGCCGCAACCGCGCGCGCCATCGCCGTCGGAGCCCTCCGCTACTTCATGCTCAAGGTCACGCGCAACACCGTCATCGCCTTCGACTTCAAAGACGCACTCAGCTTCGAAGGCGAAACAGGCCCCTACATCCAGTACGCCGTCGTGCGCACCCGCAGCATCTTTCGCAAGGCGGAGACAACGCCTGAAGCATCCCTCGCCGCCGTCGCATCTCTCGACCCCGCGCCGTACCTCACCGGAGAAGACGCCACCGACATCTGGCAGCTCTGGCTTCGCGCCGCCAAAACCTCGCTCCTGCTCGAGCAGTGCATCGCCACCGCCGAGCCCGCCTACCTCGCCAAACATGCCTTCCAGCTCGCGCAGGACTTCAGCACCTTCTACCGCAACCACCACATCCTCACCGAGTCCGACCCCGCCCGCCGCACCTTCCTTCTCGCCACCGCCGCCATCGTCCAGCGCGAACTTCTCCGCTCCCTCGACTGGCTGGGAATCGAAGCCCCGGAGATCATGTAGGACCGAATCACCCCCTGCACCTTTCGGTTGACCCACTCCTCCATCCACGCTCCGATGCGCGGTCTATGTGATGGCCGATACAGTGGTCCCCAACTGTTTCATTTCTTGGAGACCAGGCTTGCTCAAAACTTTCGTTGTACTCCTCGTGTGCGCCGCATCCGCCCTGCCCGCCGCCGCGCAAACCGCACCCCAGCCAAACCACCCGGTCAAGTTCAACCTCTATTACCGGGGCCGCCTGGACACATGGCAATGGTTCGCCGCTCCGCCCTACACCGAAACCTACGCCTATTATGAGTCCCTGCTCCGCCTCGGCGTTAGCCAGCGCCTCCCGCAATGGGACTGGACCGCGGAACTCAGCCAGGCCGCCGTGCTCGACGCCCCTGACGATGCCGTCTCTTCCAACTCAGCGCAGGGCCAGCTCGGAGTCGGTGCCACCTACTACGCATCTAGCGGCAACAATTCTTACCCCGCCGCCGCGTTTCTTAAGCAGGCATACCTGCGCCGCGACTTCAACGGAACCGATCCATCCTCCGACAAAAACCTGCGCATCGGCCGCTTCGAGTTCTTCGAAGGCCTGGAAACCAAACCGAAAAATCCCACCCTCGCCTGGCTGCAGGCGAATCGCATCTCGCAGCGGCTCATCAGCAACTTCGGCTTCGCAAACGCCCAGCGCAGCTTCGACGGAGTCGATGGTCACTACGGGGAGGGCTCCTGGGACATTACCGGCTTTGCCGCCCGCGCCGACCAGGGCGTCTTCAACATGAACGGCAATCCCGAGCTCAACGTTGACGCGCAATACCTCGCCTACACCCGCTCGACGCAGCACTTCCTCCTTCGCGGATTCGCCATCGGCTATCACGACGGACGCACCGGCCTCACCAAGACCGACAATCGCCCTCTTCCCGTCCGCTCCGCCGACCATGAAAATATTCGCATCGGCACTTACGGCGGCAACTTCGCCACCGTCATCCCGGCCGCTATTGGACAATTCGACTTCATGGCATGGGGCGCGCTGCAGAACGGCAGTTGGGGAGTACAAAGCCACAGCGCGGGTGCGGGAGCCATCGAGGGCGGATTCCAGCTCAAAGCCCCAACCTCGCCCTGGCTGCGCGCCGGCTGGTTCCGCAGCTCCGGAGACAACAACCCTTCCGACAACGAGCATCACACCTTTTTCCAGATCCTCACCACGCCTCGCCTCTATGCGCGCACGCCCTTCTTCAACCTCATGAACAATACTGACGAGTTTGTGCAGATCATCGACAAGCCCGTCTCAAAGCTCACTCTCCGCAGCGACCTGCACGGGCTTCAGCTCACCTCCGGCAAAGACCTCTGGTACCTCGGCGGCGGAGCCTATGACAACAAGGTCTTCGGCTACACCGGCCGCCCCGCCAACGGATACACGTCGCTCGCCACTCTCGCCGACATCAGCGCCAATTGGGTAACGACCCGCAATCTCGACCTGAATTTCTACTACGGACACGGCTGGGGCAAAAGCGTCGTCAGAGCCATCTACCCCACCGACCAGGAGCTCCAGTTTGGCTACATCGAGGTGGTCTATCACTGGAGTGCGCCGTTCTCGAAATAATCTTTGCACCAAGAGGAAAACCCACATCCGCGGTAAACGGATGTGGGCTGGGTGCGGCAGTTAAAAGCCTACTGCAATGGCTGTCCGTCCGCCGTAAGCAGGTTCAGCTGTTGCTGGTCATATTGCTTCACGCCGTCCGGCAATGGCGCGTAGTTCAACTCGTGCGCCGCCACCTGACCGTCGGTCACGATGTACTGCATGAAGTTCTTCAGAGCCTGCCGTTTATCCTTGTCCGGGCCGTCCTTAGGAACGATCAGGAAGGTCAGCGTCGAGATCGGATACGCATCCGGAGCCGAAGCCGGAGCATTGACGATCGGCGTGCGCGGGTCTTTGTCCAACTCTGCGGTAAACGCACTGATGGCCGCCGTAGTGCTGTCCAGGCTCGGAGTAATGTACTTCCCTGCCTGGTTCTTCACCTGCACCAAAGGCAAATTATTCTCCAGCGCATACGCCAGCTCCACATAACCGAACGCCCCCGGAGACTCCTTCACCAGGCCAGTCACGCCTTCGTTGCCCTTGCCACCCAGGCCCACCGGCCAGCTCACGCTTCCGCCGTGGCCCACCTTGGTAGCCCACTCGGGACTTACCGCGCTCAGATACGTCGTAAACGCTGCCGTCGTACCACTTCCGTCCGAACGGTGCGCCACCACAATCGGTTCATGGGGCAGCTTCACGCCTGGATTATCGACCGTGATCGCCTTGTCTTGCCAGTTCGTGATCTTTCCCAGGTAAATTCCTGCGATCGCGTCGGCGGAAAGCTTCAGCGGTGCCTTCAGCTCAGGCAGGTTGTAGGTCAGGCACACTGGCCCAGCTGACTCTGGAAACTGGATCACCGGCTTCATCGCCGCCAGCTGCGCGTCCGTCAGCGAGTAGTCGGAGGCGCCAAAGTCCACCGTGCCCGCCGTCACCTGACGCACGCCGCCACCCGATCCGATCGATTGGTAATTGATGTGAACGTTGGGATGAGCCTGCATGAAGCCCTGCTCCCAGCGGGTCATTACTGGATACACAAATGTACTTCCTGCGCCGATTATTTCGATCGTCTTCGGTCCCGACGATGATTTACACGCAGTCATCCAGAGCGCAACACTAGCCACGAGAGATGCAACAACGATTCGTTTCGTCATGGGGTTAGCCTATTCCCTTGCCCGCGCACTTCATATTTCAAAACATGAATAATTTGATTAAAAAACCATGAATTCCAGCTCTCTCCAACCTCTGGCAACGAACTCCCCGCGTCGCGACTCTCACTAAGGAGATCGACCGGTACGTGAGAGTTAAAAACAAGGAGCCTAATCCTATGAAGGATGCATTGAGCGGAAAGAAAGTGGCGATCCTCGCCACCGACGGCTTTGAGCAGGTCGAGCTCACCGAACCGAAAAAAGTCCTGGAAAATGCCGGGGCTGCGACCCAGGTGATCGCTCCGAAGAGGGGCGAAATCCGCGCTTGGAAAACCGAAGACTGGGGCGAAAAGATCAAGGTGGACCGCACCCTCGACAACACCAAACCCTCGGACTATGACGCGCTTCTGCTCCCTGGCGGCGTCATGAACCCCGACCACCTCCGCACCGATCCCCAGGCCGTCCAGTTCGTGCGTGACTTCGCACAATCCGGCAAACCCATTGCCGCCATCTGCCACGGACCCGCCATGCTCATTGAGGCTGGAGTCGTCAGAGGCAAGCGCCTCACTTCATGGCCCTCTCTCAAAACCGATCTAAGAAACGCCGGAGCCAACTGGGTCGACCAGACGGTAGCCGTTGACCAGGGACTCATCACCAGCCGGAAGCCCGACGACATCCCCGACTTCTGCAAGGCCCTCATCGATCAGCTTGCCCAGGGTCACCAGCAGCAGCGATGGAAAGAAGCCTCCTGAACACGAACCAATCGGCGCGGGGCACTACAGACGTGCCCCACGCCTCAGTTCGGAATTGCCTTTCGCTCAAACAGCGGCCTCGCAAGGATCAGCAGCCAGATCACAGCGCAACAAGCTGCGATTCCTCCAATGGCGGAAATTGCAAGAATAGGTCCCTCCATAAATGTGTTCGGAGGCACAGTCGGCAGTGCTCCATGAAGCATGGAGCGCATCACCTCCATCTGATAGGCGTTCATCTGGGCACGGACGCGCGGCAAAAGCAGCCCCGCCAAGGAGATCAGCCCCAGTCCATTGACGACAAACGCGCCCACCCACGCCGCTCGAACGCGGCGCAAAAGTCCAATCCCAACCCAGACGTTGAAAACGCAGCATGCCAGCAGGACCACCGCCGACGTGGCTCCGCGCAGGATAAATCCCAGAAGGAACAGCGGAACATGAAGAAATGCATCCAGGATCAATACGGCTGCGCCAGCCAAATAAAGAACCCCGAGGCAGATCACAAAGGTTTCAACCACGCTGCGGCCTGGCCTCACGGACACCGGCGGCACATTTGCGGCAGGATCCCATCCGGCAGGAACCGCTTCTGCTTGAATCCTGGATTCGCGCTCCGCAAAGAGCGCTCGAATGCGGCGCAGGTTGAAATACACCAGCCACCACACCCCGACCAGCGCAAAAACCAACGAAACACCGCTCATGCCCAGAAAAACAGCCTTCATCAAAGCCGGAGACACGTCCCGCGCACTCCCCTGTTCCATCAAAGAACTCAGCGCCAGCACCGCATCCATGATGGCCGAAGTGAGCGAAAAGAATGCGAGCACCCCGCCGATGGTCAAGATACTGATCCTGGCCCACCGCTGTATGCGAAATAATCCGACCACCGTATACGTGCAAAAGCCGCAAATCAGTAGAATCACAAAGCCCATGACGATCTGCACTGCCTCGATCGCCGGATACTGCGCCGTCTGCGGCGGGTGAATCAGCAGAGCGCTGAGAAGAACCGATACACCCGCGATCAGCCAGAAGCATGTCATCAGCGCCAGGACAATCGCCGCAAGCACAAGCCCGACCGGCCTGCCCGGAGCAGGAGCGGGAAAAGAAGGGACTAAATCCGGAGAACTCATCAAAACTCCTTCACCCGCGGCGGGCGCAGCCATTCCGCAATGAGCGCACCACCTCGCGGCTGTCTGAAAATGCGCCGCCAGAATAACAAAGCCTGACAGCGATAAAGAAGAAGAGAAACAACTCACTCGCAAACTGGCGCAGGTCCGGCATATGCTTGTACACGGCGGGGGACTCATACTAGCCAACCAAAAATTAAGCGGACTGTAATGTTTCTCCGCTACTGTGGCCCCATGCGATTGAGCTTCGTGATTCCGGCTTTCAATGAAGAGGGCTATCTTGCTGGCTGCCTTGAATCGATCCTCAGCCAGACCCGCGAACTGCCGGACTCCGGCAAAGATATCGTTGAGATCGTCGTCGTCAACAACGCCAGCACCGACAACACCCGTCAGGTCGCGCTCAGCTACCCCGGCGTCCGCGTCGTCGACGAGCCGCGCAAGGGTCTCACCTGGGCCCGTCAGGCCGGCTTCACTGCCAGCACCGGCTCGCTCATCGCCAACGTAGACTCCGACTGCCGCCTCACTCCCGGCTGGCTTGCACAGGTCCTCGCCGCCTTTGACGCCCAACCGTCGCTCGCCGCGCTCTCCGGCCCGCTCGTCTACTATGACCTCACCCCGCGCCAGCGCTTCTTCGTCCGCGTCTTCTATATGACGGCCTTCGTCACCTATCTCATCAACCGATACGTCCTGCGCGTCGGCTCCATGGTGCAAGGCGGCAACTTCGTCCTCAACCGCTCCGCCCTCGAAGCCATCGGAGGCTTCAACCTCAACATCAGCTTTTACGGCGAAGATACTGATATCGCGCGTCGTCTCAATCAGGTCGGCAAGGTCCGCTTCACCTTCGACCTCAAGATGTTTTCCTCCGCCCGCCGCCTCAAACACGAAGGAATTCTCACAATCGCTGCCCGCTACACCATCAACTACTTCTGGACCACCTTCTTCAAGCGTCCCTTCACCGACACCTACATCGACATCCGCGAAGACGACGCGCCATCCCCGCAGAGCCTGCCCTGAGCGAAGCCGAAGGGGCCAGTCCCCCTAGACCCATTCAAGGCCGGGCTGCAGATTGTTCACACCCGGAAACGCCAGGCTCAGCGGAGCCGAAACTCCTGGCGTGCGCGTGAGCCTCACCATCCGGATCGCCATCATCAGCGCCCTGGGAGGCCGCCCGTTCATCCACATCTCGCTCAGCGGCTTCATCTCGCCGTGCGCGTCCGGATGAAACACCCGCTCATCCCACCGCTGCCATCCCGGCACAAATTGCGGAAAGTCCGTCACCGCGTTCAGTGTCGAGCGCAGAATCCGCTGCTCCCAACGCTCCTGATACTGGTCCATAAAGTGGATGTGGCTGCACCGCTCCACGCGAATCTCTTCCACAAACTCCGTAAAGTTCTTCGCGGAAGTCAGATTCACGTTTGCATTTGGCTCCAGCCCATGCCGGTCCCCGCCTGAGATCAACAGATGCCCCGTCTCCCGCGCCAGTACCGCAACCTCTTTGTTCTCCTTCGCATGGCGCAGCCCGTTCAGTTCCAGCGCATGAATGCATTTCCCCGCCTCAGCAATAAACCGCCGCAGCTCCGTCAGGTGCGCCGGACCAATCTTGTACAAATCCCATAGCGGATGATTCAGCACAATCAGCACCTGCCGCTCCGCGTGCAGCTCGCGCAGCATCGCCAGCAGTTGCGCGTCATTCGGAGCCGCCGTGTACGCCACAAACCGCCGCATCCACTCCGCGCCATCCGCGCTCGGCACATTGTGAATGCCGATGTGAAACACCGTCTGCCCAAACGGAGCCGACCACTCCACCGACATCGGAATATGCCGCGACGACGGAACCGTCCGCAGCAGCAGCGCTGCCTCCATCGTGTCATGGTCCGTAATCGAAACCAGAGGATACAGCCCCAGCTTCTGGATCTGCTCCGCCTCCACGTCATAGGCCATCTTCGGCTGCAGCGGAGGCCGCCAGTTCGCCCGCCGGAAGTCCAGCGTCACCCCATACTTCTCGCGGCAAATCGTCTCATAACGCCGGTTTAGCGCCTTCACTCCCGGCAGCGCCATCCCCAGCGCATGAATAAACTCCAGGCTCTCTTCGGAGATGCTCGTGTGGCTGTGCAGCGAAACGCCCGTCGTATAAACCGCCGTCGCCTGCGGCTCCTTCCAGTTCGTCGAGATTCTTGAAGTAGGCTGCATCGTCAAACCCTCCGCAATGGGATCGAACCCACGCATAGCGTCTCCGAATCATGCAGATACCTCGTAAATGCAATAAAAAAAATTGACCAATATTTGGTGCGTTCCCAGAAAGGCAATAGACAATTCACTCACCTGTAATACAGCGATTGATGTGCGATCAAAATCCGCGGATGCCTCGCTCCCGCCAGTCCGGCTCAAATGGGAAACGGTCACTTTGGCTCTGCATCGTCGCGCAACGGATAAAATTACCCATGGCAATCCACCTATGACCCAAATAATCCAGGTTGTCGTAGCCGAAGATCAGGCCATGGTGCTCGGAGCCCTCGCCGCGCTGCTCGAAACCGAGCCCGACATCGCCGTATGCGCCCGCGCCGCAAATGGACACCAGGCCCTCGAAGCCATCGAGAAGCTCCACCCCAACATCCTCGTCACCGACATCGAAATGCCCGGCATGACCGGACTCACCCTCGCCGCCGAGGTCCGCGACCGCCATCCGCAAACCCGCGTCGTCATCCTCACCACCTTCGCGCGACCCGGCTACCTGCGCCGCGCCCTCGACGCAGGGGCCAAAGGCTACCTCCTCAAAGATCGTCCCGCCGCCGAGCTGGCCGACGCCGTCCGCCGCGTCCATCGCGGACTCCGCGTCATCGACCCCGACCTCGCCGCCGAGGCCTGGGACAGCGGACCCGACCCCCTTACCGACCGCGAGCGCCAGATCCTCCAGCACGCCGGCGAAGGCAAATCCTCGCAGGACATCGCCGAAGCCCTCCACCTTTCCGAAGGAACGGTAAGAAACTACCTCTCCGAAGCCATCAGCAAACTAGGAGCCGCCAACCGTATCGACGCCGCCAGAATCGCAAGAGCCAAAGGCTGGCTCTAAAAGCATGGGAAAGCAGAAAGGGAATAGCGTATAGGGCGTAAAAAACGATGTCATCCTGAGCGGGTGACAAAAATTTTAGAAGTTTCTGATTTTGCTTCGCCTAAAAGGCGCGTTTTTGGCTGTGCAGGAACTGTGCAGGTCAAATGTGCCGCCTCTTCAAGTTGATAGTGCAACAAGGTTCTAAAAAGCACAAGGAATTGGGGGTAAATGCACCTCCAGTGGCTTAAGCCACTGGAGGTGCATTTTGACGGCATACCGACACCTGGGTATCGATGACCGGATACAGATTCAAGTGCTCACGAAGCGGGGTATCTCGGATGCCGAGATCGCCCGTGAGCTGAAGGTTCACCGTTCTACCGTCGGACGAGAGCGGCGGCGGAACAAGGTCGATGGCAAGTATTACTACCATCAGGCGCAGGCCTGCGCGGAGAGGCGTCAACGAGAACGGCGGCGGCGTGCGGCGAAGCTGACGCCTGCGGTGGTCGCCTTCGTGGAAGAAAAGTTGCGCATTGGCTGGAGTCCGGAACAGATCGGAGGATGGCTCAAGCATCGACAGACGGAGCTCGCATCCGTCAGCTACGAACGCATCTACTGGCATGTCTGGCGTAACAAGGTCGATGGAGGCGATCTCTATCGTCATCTCCGGCGCGGTGGTCGCCGCTATCGTCGCTTCGGCTCACGGTTCGACTTCACGCGCAGAAAGGCGCCCGTTTCCGGGCGCCTGGACATCGGTCAGCGGCCCGCCATCGTCGAAGAAAAGTCGCGTGTTGGTGATTGGGAGCTCGATACCATCGTGGGCAGCCAGCGCAAAGGCGCTCTGGTCAGCATGGTCGAGCGTGGATCGAAGTTCCTTCGTCTCGCACTTGTTCAGGAGGCAAAATCAGATGTTGTGGCGAACGCCATCGAAGCACGGCTCTCCAAAGACATCGACAAGGTTCTTACTCTGACCATGGACAATGGAGCTGAGTTCGCGCGGCACAAGCTCTTCGGGGCGGCGCTGGATGCAGATACCTTCTTCGCCAAGCCGTATCACGCATGGGAACGTGGGCTTAACGAGCACACTAACGGACTTGTCCGCGAATACTTCCCGAAGTCCACAGACTTCACCACAATCTCCGAGGATGAAGTGTCCCGAGTGGAAGAGCTTCTTAACAACCGGCCACGAGCCGTGCTAGCCTTCAGGACACCACTGGAGGTCTTCTCCAATCCCCAGCTTCTACAGCCTGTTGCACTAGCCATCTAAATGGGGCTGCATTTTTCTCTCCGAATGACAGTTCTTACTGTTGCACATCACTGCGCTCGGAGCCGCAAAATTCCACGCCAGTCATCGAGAAGTAAAGGGGCAGGTCCCGGAGTAGGAACTTGAGTCCGGGCGCG
>Ga0335075_10000309_pt1 | contig 88708 bp, 87 predicted proteins | sample Lox_Sample_24_FD_206723 | JGI IMG/M metagenome (GOLD analysis project Ga0335075, IMG submission 206723) | Soil microbial communities from Loxahatchee National Wildlife Refuge, Florida, United States - Lox_Sample_2.4 | ecosystem: Environmental > Terrestrial > Soil > Wetlands | place: USA... | reverse complement strand
TACAAGGGACGCACCTATCCGGTCAAGCAGGCCGGGCAGGCCGGTGAACACTATGATCCCCAAATCAGCATCCATAGCCCCCAGCGGCCTTACTTATCTAAGTGGCATTGTTGCTGAGACGGGTTGGATAAGTCACGGCAAAAGTTTGTGCGACAAAACCCCCAACTGATGCGCCCAGGATGTATGGCTGTTCAATCTCAAGTACATCGAGCAAACCAGCTACGTCGTCGGCCCACTGCGATACCGTCCAGTGCTGAGGGTCTGCGGGGTCGCTGCGGCCATTTCCGCGAAGGTCGAAATAGATAAGCTGCGCCCGATCAGCAAGCGTCGACATGTCAGGTATGTAGATCGTGTGGTCCGTGCCCGGCCCACCATGCAGAAGAACAACGGTCGGCCGTTCTTTCATCACCGGACCATCGGGAACCAAACGGAGTCCCTCGACGTCGAAGAACAGACGAGCACCGTTTACAGTCACTCTCATGCTCAGCCTCCTCTGCTCGTGTACCTTTAGTGCGGTGCTGCGGAGACGCGGTTACATGGCTGCGTCATACTACAACGGCCACCTGTTTCTTATCGCGTCGGGGCTGCGTGACCTGAGGCTCCGTTCTGGCCAAGATTGCGGGATGCTGGCTGTCATGGAGGACACGCGGTCACGGGAGGCGGATGCCCATGCCGCGTGGTCGGAACGGTTCAACGAGTTGTTCGCGCAGGTCGCGGACAGTTTCCCGAACGCGAGGGTCCGCCGGCACGGGCGGACGTACCTGATGGGGCTGCTGTCGCGGCAGGAGCAGAAGGCGTCCTGGCAGGTGTCGGCTGGCGGGTGGTTTCCAGTGCCGGGTCGTGCCTGGCTCCCCATGGGGTCGGTCAGGCGATGGTGACGACGATTTTGCCGCGGGTGTGGCCGCGTTGGGCCTCGGCGTGCGCGGCGGCGATCTCCTCGAGGGTGAAGTTCCGGCTGATGCGAGGGGTGAGCTTCCCCCGTTCGCCGAGGTCGGCCGCCTCGGCGAAGAGCCGGGAGTCATTCTCTCCCCGCAGGTGACGCACGCCCAGCGCCTCGGCGCCGGGCAGGTCGGCGACGGTGACGACCGCGTTCGGGTCGTCGGCGATCGCGACGAGCTCGGGTAGCGAGCCGGAGCCTGCGCCGTCGAGGACGACGTCGATCCCGCGGGGTGCCAGGGCAGTGACCCGGCCGGCGAGACCGGGCCCTAAGTAGTCGGCCGCGCGCCTGGCCTGCGATTTCGACTCGGCACTGATGATGGCAGGTGGCTGTGGGGTGCCACTTACCGTGCCCGTTCCCGTCCCGCGCCCGAATCTCCAGCACCATCCTCACCGCATGCTCCCAGAACTCGTCTGGACACTTCTTCTCCGGTGGTCCGGGAGAGCGTGACTCTCGCCGGGCTTGCGGAGCGGGCGGCGGTTGCCCGGATCTTCGCGGGGACGCTGCTCGCGGGTCACCCGGGCCGGGACGTGGCTGTCTTGCTAGCCAGCGAGTTGTGTTGCCGTCGGCGTCGGACCTCTCGTGTCGGGAGTTGCTCTACGCCTGGTCGAGTTCCAGCAGGTGCCGGTTGACGTCGCCGACGAAGCGGCTGATGAGCCGGGCGAACTCGCGGCGGTCGTCGGCGGGCCAGTCGGCTAGGAGCGTGGCGAGCCACTGATGGCGGGCTAGCACGAATTGGGTGAAGACCCGGTGGCCCTCGGTGGTGAGCCGAAGCCGGGTTGCCCGGGCGTCGTCAGAGTCCCGGTCGCGGTTGACCAGGCCCAGTCGTTCCAGGTGCTGTGCCTTGCGTGTCACGGCCGGGGCGTCAATGCCCAGCTGTGCCGCAACGTCGGTGATCCGCAAGCTGGCCTCAGGCTCGTCCGGTGCGTGATGGCTGTCCAGGACGTAGAGGATGGCCAGCCCGGCCTGGTCGGTGCCGTCGCCTGCCTGCTGGCAGATGTAGTCGTGCAGGCGGCCCTGCTTGAGCCGTCGGCCGAGTGAGTGCAGTGCGGACTCAATCGTGGCGATGGTCGCGTCGTCCGCTGGGTCCTCGTCACGGCGAGGCCCTCGCTGGGCTGGCATGGTGTCCAAGGTAACACGTTATTTGCGTGCGTCAGGCAAATAACTCTGCCTACGATATTTGCCTGACGCAAGCAACTATCTGTGTGGCGTGCCGAATGGCTGGCTCTCTGGCTGGCGGCATGCGCGGCAGGGAGGAGCGTGGTGCTCATGATCGGGACCTGCGACGTCTTGCACCGGCCTCACCTCGGCCGTTCAGGGCGCCGCCGCGCCCAGGGGATGGCGCGTGGACCCTCGCCCGTGGAACTCGGGGCCAGGAAGCGCCTGGCCAGGGAGATCGGCCTCATCGCCGTGCTGGCGGCAGCATATGAGGGGATCAGCCGGCAGATGGTGCAGGCTGGACACCCGGCCTCCAGCCACGCGCTGATCATCGTCTCCGTGGAACGGGCGCTCGGCCTGTTCCACGAGCACGCCGTGCAGGCCGCGATCATCGGCAACGACACGGTGACGGACGCGTTCAACGCCTACTATGGCGGCACGCACTTCATCATCCCGGTGTGTGTTCTGGCCTGGCTGTTCTTCCGGCATCCGGCGCACTACTCGCGTGCACGCACCACGCTGGCGGTGACGACCGGGGTGGCGTTCGTGTGCTTCTGGCTCTTCCCGGTGGCACCGCCCCGGCTCCTTCCGGCCCGATTCGGGATGGTGGACACGCTGATCGCGCCGGACGGCTCGGGGCACTTCGCCGGCATGCTGATCAGCACCGCGGGCGACAAGTACGCCTCGATGCCGAGCCTGCACGTGGCCTGGGCCGTCTGGTGTGCCCTGGTGCTGTACCCGGTAGTGCGGCACTGGACGCTGCGTGCGCTGGCGGTGGCCTACCCCATGATGACGACGCTCGTTGTGGTTGCGACCGGGAACCACTTCTTCCTCGACGCCATCACGGGCGCGCTGCTGGCCGGCGCATCGCTGGCCGCTGTCACCTGGACCCAGGCCCGGCTCACCATCCGCGCCGCCACCAGGCGTCCGCCGCGCAGGCCCGGCCTTTCCGATGGCTACCCCTTCCCCGCCGGCCGGCCCGCGATCATTGAACAGCGGGCAGCAACGCACCACCAGACGATTCCCTTGCTGCCGTGGCAGCAAGGGAATGCGGACCCACCCGCGGCTGGCCGGGCCCGGCAGGTGGCAAACCGCAGGCCCTCCAGACAGCATCGCAGCGATGAGGAAGGCTCATCAGGTGACCGCCAACCCGGCACGGATATCGGCGCACGCTGGCCATAGGCCAGGGATGGAGAACCGGACCATAGAGGCCTACCGGCAGGCCACCGTGACCGGAGCCGACTATGTTGAACTAGACGTCCGCCGGACCGCGGACGGCCAGCTCGTGGCATTCCATGACCCGCACGCCGGCCAGGGGAGCCCGCTCTCGGCAGTCGGGTACTCGCAGCTGTGTGACCTGGCTGGACATGAAGTGCCCAAGGTCGCGGACGTTCTCACGGCGATCAACGGCCGCGCCAGGGCGCATCTCGACCTGAAGGAAACAGGCAGCGAGCACCGGCTGGCTGGGCTGGCGCTCGATATCCTCGGTCCTGGCGAGTTCATCATTACCTCGCCCGAGGACGCTTCCGTGGCTGCCATCAGGTTTCGCTTCCCCGATGTCGAGCAGGTTCCGGTCGCGCTGTCCCTTGGCGGTGGCATGAGCCGCGCGTCCGCGAGTGCGTGGGCGCGGGCCCTCGCCAGCGAACTACGGCCACTGCCGCGGCTACGGGCCTGCGGTGCCGACTGGGTCGCCGTCAACCACTGGCTCGCGCTCGCCGGCGTGGCGCGGCAGTGCCGCCGGCACCAGGTGAAAGTCATGGCCTGGACCGTGAACAACGACGCCGAGATCCGTTACTGGCTATCGCGCCAACGGGCCGACATCCTGGTCACTGACCGGCCCGCACTCGCCGTGGCAATGACGCGGGAATATTCCCGCCCGACTTGAGCGCCTGTGGCCAGCCGGGGGCGTTCTCAGGAGATCCCGGGATAACGGCTGCCGAGCCTGATGTCATGTCCGGCCCCTGGCCCCGGGCACTGACGCCGGCTCGCCACGGGAACTGCGACAATCCGGCCGCCCCGACCCCGTGGAACCCCTCGCCTGAGGCCGAAACCTGGCTGCATGGCCTCGCAGATGCGTACGGCTTCGCTTCAGTCTGGAGAGGGCTGGACCATGTCGAGCAGCAGTGCTGACTGCGTCGCCGGCCGGCTGGTGCGTTGCTGGCTGTGGGCCTGTCTCAAGCCGGCCTCGCGACGGGGCGGTTCCGCCGGACGCGGAGGTCCCCGGCCCCCGACCGGACTTCAGCCGAGTTCGCGGTAGAGCCTTGCGAGACGATCGAACGCGGGCTTGGGTGCGTAGTCGTCTCGCAGGACGCCGAACTGGTAGAAGCCGTTGTCTACCGAGCTGTCGGCGTCCCTCAGGGTGAAGAGTTCCCAGTGCGTGACGTTGAGCTCTTCCCGTACGGCAGCGACGCTGCGAACCACGGTTTCCAGGACGTCGGCCTGGCGTTCCGCGGTGCGCCGCGGCCCGGTGGGCCAGCCGTTCTCGCAGATGTGAACAGGGACGTTCCGCTCTACGCCGATGGGCTCAAGGACCCGGTCGCGGAAGGCCCGCAGCGCCAGGGGAGCCGCGGAGGCGAGGCGGTCAGGTGTCATCGGGGGGCCGAAGACGTCGAGGTACAGGTCGAGGCCTGCGTAGTCGAGCGCGTCCGCGAAGTGCCGGCCGCCGAGTTCCCGGACCCTCGGCCACAGGAAGGACTCCTCTGGCCGCCGTTCGGCCGCGACCGCGAAACCGATGTCGGCGCTAGGGCCCGGTCCGCGCCTGGCTGAGGCTGCCTCAAGCACGCCGTGGACAAGTGCCTCGGCGACATGAGGAAAGTCGCCGTCCCCGCCACGGGCGAGGTTCGGCTCGCCGGTGATCTGGAGGGCGGCGAAACGCTCCCCCCACTCGCTCGCCACCGATCTGACGAAGGAGACCCAGGCGCCGACATCGCCGGCCGGGTCTTTGTAAGAGAGGACGATATCGAGGTCCCACGGCTGCAAGGCAAGGCGCCCGAGTTCCCGTAGGCACCTCGCGGTGGAGCCTGCGCCTGTCCAGACCACGTACATCCGGATGAGCCAGGGTTCCTTGTCACCTGCGAGTTGGCCCAGCGCGGCCACGATCTGCCCGAGATCGTCAGGGGGGCCCGTGGCCAGGCCGTCAGGCATCCCCGCGACGCCGCAGGGGAACACTCCAAACCGTAGTGATGCGGGCTCCACGGCGTCCTCCAGTCTGTCGTTGCCTGCCGTTGCACGCGACTGCTGCCGAAGTGTCGCGGCAGCTTCGTCGTTGTGCTTGCCAGACCGTGCCAACCGGGTGCTTGCGTGCCTCATGGGATGCCCGTGCCGACCGGGGCCGCCGTCCGGGCAGCGGGACGACCGGGATGGCGCGGCCAGCGGGCACAGCAGATGCCAAGCACGATCATCCACGCAAACGCTGGGTAGTCAGCGACCCTTTCCGCCGCGCCGCCGCCGCCGAAAGCCCGGTGGGCGAGGAAGAATACCTCGCCGACGATTCCGAGAATTCCCAGGAAGACTGGCAGTAGCGATATCCACCGGTCATTCTTCCCGGACACTGCTGACCCAAGGACTATCATGCCGATGTTCGCGAAGATAATACCGAGGCCGCCCAGTGAGTGCAGCCCGTAATTGACGTTGCCCGGCGCCAGGCCGACTATGATCTTGCCGATTCCGGCCAGCGTGAACAGGGCGATCCCCCAGCGGGCCAGCCGCCCTGCCGGCCATATCGGCAGGGTCAGGTAGAGCCCGAGCAGCATCAGGATTCCCGTTACCACGAAAGACGCGTTCATCAGGCTGTGCAAGGGCGAGCAGTAGTAGCCGGACTGCCCGGCAACGGCGATCCTGCCGCACGCCGTTACCCCGAGGTCACTGATCGCGTTGCCCGCCAGGCTGTAATCAGAGCCCTTCCAGGCCGACTGCGCGATAGCCTGCGCCGCGAAGAATTCGAGTGTAGCGACCCAGCATACCCCGCCGGACGCAAGACGCCACGCCGGAGCCTGCCTGATTCTCGGCACAAGAGATCTCTGCGTGTAATCCACGGCCCGTTTCTCCTTCATCTCCCTGAGGTTAATTCAGCTGGAACGCGCATCGGCGAGCCTGTCATCACGGCATGTCAAAGCATGCCTGGAATACCTTCCGTCGATCCAGGAAGGGCATCCGGAAATGAAATACCGCGACGGCGATGCCGGCGATCCCGATCGGCTAGCCGGCGAGCATTTTCTGTATAGCCTGCCGGGTAACTCCCAGCTCCCGCGCGATCTCGGCCTGGGAGAAGCCTTCGGCGATGAGGCCGCGGAGGATGCCACGGCGCTCGGCGTGCAGTTGCTGCGCCAGGCGCGTGTGCCGGACGGCCTCGTCGCGGACTTCCCTCAGCCGCTTGAAAGTCTCCTGGTGCGCCGGGATGCCGGCCTTCCTCTCTGCCATGAGGCCAGTATGACAACTAAGGGTTGTCATGTCAAGCCTGGGTTGTCACCGTGCCCTGCCCTCATCCGGCACCGGGGCCATGCACCCCCAGCGCCACCCCCGGGGCGCGCCGCCACTTCGCCGGGCACTCTCTGCGAACATGCCGCAGGCAGCATTTGAGTGGCACGGGATCCGAGGCATCGAAAACGAGAACCTGGAACCCTTCACCTGGCGAACAGCAACAACCCTTGTTGGACACGACAACCACGGGTTGTCATAGTGGCGGCATGGATGCGAAGGAACAGGCTCATAAAGATCTCTTCGCACGCTTGCGACAACCATGAATTACTACAACGACAAGCGCACCCCCTTCGTCGTGATGGTGCTGGCAAGATGATCGAGGAGGGCGAGGAGGTCGTCTGCGAGCCGGGCCCAGGCGTAGTCCTCCGGGAGCGCCTGGCCCGTGGGGCGGCCATGGCCGCGAGCGTCGTAGCGCAGGGTCCGGCGTCCGGCTTCGTAGATGGGCGGCCGGTCAAGATACACGGCGGTGTCCTCGTTGGCTCGCGACTGGCCGAGTCCGTGAAGACCGACCACGGTGGGGCTGTCACCGCTGCGCACGTCGTACGACAGTGTCGCGCCGGCCAGGTTAGGTGTGCCGTCCCGCGCCTCAGCGATTGGTGCCGGCCTGTCCGGGTAGCAGGAGAAGCTTCCCGCGGGCGTGGCGGCTCTGGCTGATCTCGAGGGCGGCCTTCCACTGATCCAGGGGAAACGTGGCCGCGATCGGGACGGTGAACACTCCGTCGGCGGCGAGCTGCCCGAACTCCGGCAGTGCCTCCACCCGGTTGCCGCGGTCCTCGTGGAAGGTGTCGCGGACACCGAGTTCGGCGGCGGCGGCGAAATCGGTGACGGTGAGCACCCGCCTCGGGTCACCCCTCGCGATCTGGACCAGGTCCGGCAGGGACCCGCCGACAGGAGCGGTGTTCAGGACCAGGTCGGCCGGGCCGCCGTTGACCTCCGTCACCCGGTCGACCATGCCGTCTCCGTACGCAGTGACCTCGGCACCCAGGGAACGCAACCGCTGCGCGTACGTGTCCCCGGCAGTGGCGATCACCCGCATCCCGCGCAGGAGCGCGATCTGCACCGCCGCGAAGCCGATGGTGGTTCCCGCGCCGTGGATCAGGATCGTCTTGTCCGGGTCGAAGCCCAGGGCATTGAGGTGAAAGAAAGCGGTGTCGACCGTCATCGGCAGCGCAGCCGCCTGCACGAGGTCAAGGCCTTCAGGGACCCGGAACCACCGGTTCATGACAGCCCGGTCGGACGCGCCCGCGGATGGGCAGTGCGCCCAGTCCGCAGTCCCGAACACGACGTCACCAGTCTTGACGTCGGTGACGCCCTCGCCGACCGCGTCGACGGTGCCGGAGACATCGCACCCGATACCCCTGGGCAGGTCGCCGGGGAACAGGCCGCGGCACAGCGCCCAGTCGGCCGGGGCCAGCCCGCACGCGTGCACCGCGACGCGGATGCGGCCTGGCCCTGGGTCCGGCACGGGCACGGTCTCCAGGTGCAGGACGTCGCCGGGATCACCGTACTCGTGGAAGCGCACGGTGCGCATGGTGCTGGTCGCGGAGTCGTGTTCAGTCATCTAGGTCTCCCTGGGTCGCTTCTCTTTGTCAGTTACTGACGACGATAGTGTCAGTGACTGACGATACAACCAGTCAGTAACTGTCGCAAGATATCGTCAGTCACTGCCACTTGTGGTAGGGTCGAGGCCGTGCCACGGAACGGGGATGAAGTGCGACGGCTGCTGCAGGAGGCCGCGCTCGAGCTGTATCTGGAGCGTGGCTACGACAAGACCACGGCCGGGGACATCGCCGCCCGCGCCGGCTTCACCGAGCGGACCTTCTTCCGGCACTTCGCCGACAAGCGTGAGGTCTTCTTCGGGGGCGAGGCGCAGCTACGGGACCTGCTGACCGGCGCGGTCGCGGCGGTGCCGGCCGGAATCAGGGCGCTGCCCACCCTGCGAGCCGCTTTCCACCAGGCCGTGCCGCTGATCGAGCGCAACCTCCCGGTCACCGAGCGGAGGGCGCCGGTCATCTTCGCCACCCCGGCCCTGAGGGAACGAGCGCTGGCCAAGAACGCGGCCCTGGCCGCCGCGCTCACTGACGCCCTGCGGGCCCGCGGCGTCGCCGAGCCGCTCGCGGCCCTGTGCGCCCAGGCGGGCATGGACACCTACTCGATCGCCATCCGCCGGTGGGCGGCCGATCGCACCGACGACCTGCACGCCCACCTCGACCGGGCCTTCAACGATCTGCGGCTCGAAGCGAACGCCCTGAAGTAAGCGGCTAACGGATCGCGCGGACCGGCATCGACCTGCGATTTCATCTCCGCCTGAGATCCGGGGCGTGACACCACGAACTCAAATTGCGTCATCCCGCGTCGACCGCGAGCTCGGCGACGACGAGCAGCTCGACGCCTTGGGCGCCCGTGTCATCTGCACCCCGGGACACACTGCCGGCAGCACTTCCTTCCTCTTCCAAGAGGAAGCCGCCTTGTTTACCGGCGACGTGGCCACACAGCAGCAGGGTCAGGTGATCCTCGGCCTCTTCGACAGCGACCGCCCGAGGGCCCGGCGCTCGTTCCGCAAGTTCGCCGACATCGAAGTGGGCGCTGTCCGTTTCGGACACGGCCAGCCGCTTGTGGGTGCGGAGACGGACAAGCTCCGGGCGGCGGCAAAGGCGAACGAGGTCCCCGACCCCCTCGGCTGACCAGCGGGACCCTGGCGCGAGCGGACGGGGCAGTGCACGTTCAGGCACCCGTGACGCGCTGCGATACTGGGCCCATGCCCAATCAGGCCGATGACGCTCCTTCCCGAACGGATGAGTCCCTGCTAGTCCACGATGCTCAGGCTGGTGACGTGGCGGCGCTTGGCGTGCTCCTTGACAAGTACCGTCCGGCGATGCTCGCGGTGGCACTGGGCGTGCTTGGCCGGCCGAGTGACGCCGAGGATGCCGTGCAGGACGCCATGCTGACGGCGCTGGGCCGGATCCAGGATCTGCGCGACCCGGGCGCGATCGGGCCGTGGCTGAAGATCATCGTGCGGAACTGCTGCCGCATGCACGTCCGGACCGGCTTGCCGGTACCAGTCGCCGATCCACTGCCGGCTTACAGCGTCGCGGAAACTGCGGACCCATCGGCTTTGCTTGAGCATCACGCCACCCGGGACTGGGTCTGGCACGCGATCGGGCAGCTCTCGGAGCCGCTGCGGCTGGTCACCCTGCTGCGCTATTTCACCGGGCTGATGACGTATGAGCAGATCGGGGCCGTCTGCGGGATCCCGGTCGGTACGGTCCGCAGCCGGCTGAGCAAGGCCCGGTCATCGCTCGCCCGGCAGCTGCGCGAGAGCGCGGCGCAGGCGCACGCCGATGTCCGCGCGATCACCGCCGTCCGCCGTCGTGAGGCCGAGCAGATCCTGCTGCCTGACCGGAGGGAGTATGCCACGGCGTTGCGGGACGCCTGGCATCCGCGGCTGCAGACGGTGTGGCCGGACGGACGGCACACGGTCGGCGTCGACCCGGTGATCGGCCTGCTCGACCGCAGTACCGGGGCCGGGGTCGTGCAGCGCCTGCCGACCGTGGTGGCCAGCCGGCGGATCGTGATCTGGGAGACCGAGATACTCAACCCGCCGGAGGACCCATACCACTGCCCGGCTGGCTCGGCCTGGGTGATGTGGCTCGACGCCGGCCGGGTCAGCCGGCTGCGGCTGTTCCACGAGCCGCACGCCGCCTGATCCCGCGAAAAAATTTACGGGCGGGAGCGAACTTCACGCCCCTCACTCGCATCGTGATGGTGATCCTTCCTCCTAACTCCGCAGAGGGGCATTGCCGTCATGACCATCACCTCTCCCACTTATGTCCTCGTGCCCGGTGCCTGGCAGGGCGGCTGGGCCTGGCAGCCAGTCGCCCGGCGCCTGCGGGAGGCCGGCTGCGCGGCGGTAACGATCACCCTGCCCGGCCTAGCCGACGGCGACGAGCGCGCCGGCCTGCGGCTGTCGGACGCGGTCGATCACGTTGTGGCCGAGGTCGCCCGCCGTGACCTCGCCGAGGTCATCCTCGTGGGGCAGAGCTGGGGCGGTTACGTGGTTACCGGCGCCGCGCACGCGCTGGCGGGGCGGCTGGCCAAGGTGATCTACTACAACGCCGTCATCCCGGCTCGCGGTACCGCGATGGTGGATGAGAACGCCGAGTACGCGGCGATGACGCGGGCCGCGATCGAGGCCAGCCCGGACGGCACGATCAGCGTGCTCCGCGAGCAGGTCCCAATGTTCATGCCGGAGGCCGACAAGGGAGCCCAGGACCTGTTCTTCGAGCTGCTCGTCCCGCAGCCGGGCGGCTACTTCCTCGACCCGATCAACGTCGGCGACGTCACCACCCTGGGAGTGCCGGCCGACTACATCCTCAGCGAGGACGACAGGGCCCTGGCCCGGCCGGGCACCGAGTTCGCCGCCCGGATCGGCCTGACCCCAGTGATGGTGTCCGGCGGGCACCAGTCGATGCTGACCCGCCCGGACGAGGTCGCCAAGGCGCTGCTCGAGCGATGAAGCTTGGTTTCGGGATCCCCGCGATCGGTCCGGCGGTAGGCAGCGCCGATGGCCTGGCCTCGTTCTGCCGCTTGATCGAATCCTTCGGCTACGACTCGCTGTGGGTCGCTGACCGGCTGGTCACGCCGGTCGCGCCGCAGACCCCGTATCCGGGCAAGCAGCAGCCCTACCCGCCGCAGATGACCCGCAACCTCGATCCGGTGCTGCTGTGGACGGTCGCCGCGACGGCGACCAGCCGGGTACGGCTAAACGCCAGCACGCTCAGCACGTTCTACTATGAGCCGCCGCACCTCGCGCGGTTGCTGACCACGCTCGACGTGCTCAGCGACGGCCGCCTCGAGGTCGGCGTGGGACTGGGCTGGATGAAGGACGAGCACGACATCGCCCGCAGCGCGGACTGGCACCGGCGCGGCCAGATCCTCGACGACCTGCTGGCGTTCCTGCAGGCGTGGTGGACGACCAATCCTGTGTCCTGGGACAGTGAGTTCTTCTCACTGCCGCCCACCCGCGCTGACCTGCGCCCGGTCCAGGCGGGCGGGCCGCCCATCTGGGTTGGCGGCGCCAGCGAGGCCGCGATGCGCCGGGTCGGCCGCAGCGGGGTCGGCTGGCTCGCGTTCGAAGGCCTGCCCGACGACATCGCCGGCAACCTGTGGTCGGTCGCGCGCCGGGCGGCGCAGGACGCAGGTCGCGATCCCGACGCTCTGAAGACGGGCATGCGGATCAACCTCGAGGCGAGCCCCTCCGTTGCCTCGCTTGCCGACAGGCTCACGCGCCTCGCCGAGTCCGGTACGGATGAGGCGTTCGTGGACGCCTTCGCCGCGTTCCCCAGCCTCGATCGGATGCTTGAGTTCGCTAGTCAGCTGATCGCGCGCACCGGCCGGCTGTGACCAGAGCTGATGGCACTTCAGCACATGCCTGATGGTAGGGAGGCGCCGTTATTCCTGGCCTGCCCTGGTGCTCTTCCCCGCGGCTGCCACTGGCCTGGTGATCATCGCGCTGCAGATCGCCTGCCTGCCCAGGACGTGCCCCCGGCCTGGGCCGAGGACAGGGGGTTGGCAGGGGCGCCCGGGTGATCTACGCTCGTTGTCATGGCGCTGGTGGCGGCGTTCGCCCCGGCCAGGACCGCGCGGCTAGTGGCTCCGCTGGCCGTGGTCGTTCTGCTGGCGGGGATCATCGGCCAGGTCACGCACACCGGCTTGTTCTTCCTTCCGGCGCTGGCCGCGATGACGGTCGCGGCCGTGCGACTGTGGCGCGAGGGAGCCTGACGATGGCAATGGCGACCGTCCGGGACCAGGCGGCGGTGCTAGCGGGCCTGGCGGTGCCGCTGGCGCTGGCCGCGATCCTGGCCCCCTTCCGGGCGAGCCTGCCCAACACGGACGCGGCGCTGGCGCTGGTCCTGGTCGTCGTCGCGGTCGCCGCGGCCGGGCGGCGGCTGGCCGGAGTCCTGGCGGCCGTATCGGCGGCGGCCTGGTTCGACTTCTTCCTCACCGTGCCGTACGAGCGGTTCACCATCACCCGGCGGCCTGACGTCGAGACCACGGTGCTGATCCTGGCGGTCGGGATCGCCGTTACCGAGATCGCGGTCCGCGGCCGCCGCCAGCACGACGCCGCCGGCCGCAGGGCGGGCTACCTGGACGGGATCGCTGCCGCCGCTGGCGCCGTCGCCGCAGGAACCGAGCCCCGGTTGCTCATCGACGACGTGTGCGGGCAGCTGACCCAGCTGCTTGGGCTGACCGGGTGCCGCTTCCAGGACGGCGCCGCCGGGATTGGCGGCCCGCCCCGGCTGATGCCCGACGGCCGCGTCATCACCGGTGCCGGGCAGACCTGGGACACCAGCCTCGCCGGCCTGCCGCCAGGCGGGGACACCGAGCTGCTGGCCGAGGCAGGCGGCCTGCTGATGGGCCGGTTCCTGCTCTCCCCCGGTCCCGGCCGCCCCTCCACCGAGCAGCGACTAGTCGCCATCGGGCTGGCCCGCCAGGCAGCAGCCGCCCTGGCCGTCGGCCTGTCCAGCCGCAGGTAACCGCCCCGGCAGCCCGGATGGTCCACCTGGCAGCGGGCAGCAAGCGCCCGCTGCGGGCGGGAGCCCGCTGCTGCCCGGCCTGGGCCATCGCCGCCGGGCCGGGTAAAATGTCTGGACAGCCCGGGCTGGCCCGGGTGGCTAAGGGACCGCTGCGCCCGGGACTGCGCGAGACGGCATGATGCGACTGGAGTACGTCTTGATCGAGGCGCGACGGAGGCGGTCGCTGGCATGCCGTGGCCAGGCCGGGGCCGGGAATCCGATCGGCAGCCGGGTCCCGGGGCTGGTGGAGGTCTGATGGCTGGCGGGTTGCTTGCCGTCGTGTTCGCCGCCGGGGTGGTGGTGAGCCTGGCGGCGAGCTGGCAGCTGGTGACGCGGCTGGAGCGGCTCGGCGAGCGGGCCGGGCTGTCGGAAGCCGCCCTGGGGCTGGTCGCCGCGCTGGCCGCCGACGCGCCCGAGATCACCGCGGCGGTCACCGCGCTGGCCCGCGGGCAGGCCAGCGTGGGCGCCGGCGTGGTGACCGGATCGAACGTGTTCAACCTGGCGGCCCTGCTTGGCCTGGCCGCCGTCGCCGCCGGCTGGGTGGGCTTCCACCGCCGGGTCGTGCTGCTCGCCGGGATACCCGGCACCTGGATCGCGGCAGCGTGCCTACTGACCGTGGCCCGGGTGCTTCCCCCCGCCGCCGGCCTGGCCCTGGCGGCCGCGGCGCTGATCCCCTACTGCCTGCTGCTCGCGCTGGCCCGGCCCCAGGCCGGGCGGCTGCCGCTGCCCGGGGCCACCTGGCTGGCGTCGGCCGTGCACGAGGAGGAAGCCGAGCTGTCCGAGGCGATCCGGCCCAAGCCTGGCACCTGGCGCGACGGCCTGGCCGCCGCCCTCGCGCTGGCCGCCGTGATCGCGGCCAGCATCGCCATGGAGCAGGCCGCCACCACCCTCGGCCACCGGTATCAGGTCGCCGACATCATCACCGGCGCCGTGGTCCTGGGCGTCGTCACCAGCCTGCCCAACGCGGTCAGCGCGGTCTACCTGGCCCGCCGCGGCCGGGGCGCCGCCGTGCTGTCCACCGCGCTGAACAGCAACGCGATCAACGTGACCGCCGGGCTGCTGGTCCCCGCCACCCTGACAGGACTGGGAACCCCGGGCGGCCTGGACCTGCTCGTCACCGCCTGGTACGCCGGCCTGACCGTACTCGCCCTGGCCCTGGCCTGGCGCGGCCGTGGCCTGGGCCGCCTGCCCGGCAGCCTCATCATCGCCGGCTACCTGGCCTTCACCGCCGCCCTCGCCGCCAGCGTGGCCCGGCACGCGGTCTCCCCCGTTACCGCCGTCGTCCCCGCCGCCGCCACCGGCGCGGCCGGGGCCGTCCTCCTGGCCTGGCCTAGGAACCGCGCCGCAGGCGGCCCATGGCGCCGCCCGTCAGCCGTGCCCGGCTGGAACGCTGGCCGCCTGTGGAAGATCGCCCTGATCAGCAGCTCAGCCGTCGCAGCCTGCGACGCCGCCACCGGCCCCCACCTGGTCCTCATCGGCGTCCTTGCCATCGGCCCCTGCTGCGCCCTGCTGACCGCCCGCTGGCAGCTGGCCGCCACCGGAACCTGCTACGCCCTGGCCCTGGGCACCGTCCTCGGCGTCCCCGACCACGTCTTCGCCACCACCCTCCAGTACACGCTGCTCTCCGCCGTCGCCGCAGCCGGCCTGGCCGCCACCGCCGGGGCCGCCCTCCTGCAGCGCCGCCTGATGCCGACCCCGCACCCCTGACCCCCAGTCAGTTCCCAGACAGGGCCGAGAACAACTGCTCGTATCGTTCCGACGGACCAAGAGTGAGTCCGGACTTCACGAACTTCGCCCAGTCGTCGGCCAGCACTTCGTCGATACCCGACTCGATGGCGTCCAGCCCGGCAACCGCCAAGGCCGACGTGGAGATCTTCGGCCCTTGAATGCCCGCGGCCATGTCGGTGTCGACAAGGCCCATGTGCACGCCAACGACGTGCGTGCCCTGGTCCGCGAGCTCGAGGCGCGCGCTGTCGGTGAGGCTCCAGGCCGCCGCCTTGGAGGCGGCGTAGGCGCCAGCGCCCGGGGTGGTGAACCACGACAGTGCCGAGATGACGTTGAGGATGGCGCCTCCCCCGTTGGCCTTCAGGATCGGAGCGAACGCTCGAGTCATGAGCAGCTGGCCGTAGAAGTTCGTGTCCATCTCTCGCCTGATGTCCGCCACATCACCGGAGACGACGGACGTCCCGGTCGAGATTCCTGCGTTGTTGATCAGGACCTGGACGTCGCCGGCGGCCGCGGCTACGGCCTGGACCCGGGAGGGGTCCGTAATGTCGAGCTGTATCCGCACGACGCCGTCCACCGCGACGGAGTCCGCCTTGCGCGAAGCCGCGTAGATCTTTGACGCTCCCCGCTCCTTGAGCTGTGCCACGAACTCCGCGCCGATCCCTCGGTTCGCTCCGGTCACCAGCACCACGGCGTTCTTCAACTGCATGAGGTTCTCTTTCTGTAACGACCACTATGGATTTCAGCCTGACTGTACCAGATTCCATAGCGGTCGCTACGATATGCTTCGGGCATGGCTGGCAGACCGAGAAGCTTCGACCGCGACACCGCGCTGGCCGCAGCCGTCGAGCAGTTCTGGCGCACCGGCTACGAAGAGACCAGCATTGCAATGCTGACGAGAGCCATGGGCGTGACTCCCCCCAGCCTGTACGCGGCGTTCGGCGACAAGGACGGCCTGTTCGCGGAGGCCTCCGCCCTTTACTTCCGTCGGACCTGCGAGGCCGTCGACCAAGCGGCCGCCCGCCCGACCGCCCGCGAGGCCATAGCCACCATGCTCGACGACACCGCCCGCGCGCACACCGATCCTGAGACCCCGCTGGGCTGCCTCATGCTGACCGAACCCCGCCTCACCGCACAACGCGAGGTCCTACACCGCCGACTCACAAACCGGATCGCACGAGGCGTCACAGAAGGCGACCTCCCGGCCACCGTTCAGCCCGACAAGCTGGCGTCATTCCTGGTGGCCGTCATGCGCGGCATGTCGGGGTGTGCCAGGGACGGAGGCTCCACCGAAGAACTTCTCGCCATCGCCGGCGCCGCCCTGGCAGCCATACCTGAACCACCCACCCACGATCAGGGTTGACGAAGCAGAGCACAGGTACGCGGTCGTGTCCGCCATCTCTTCCTGACGTCGAAGCAACTCCAGTGCTGGCCGGCGGCGGGCGAAGCCTTCCGGCGTCAGCATGACGAGCTTGGACCGTCCTGAGCGAGGGTTCGGCGCGATCTCCAGGAGCCCGAGGGCGGCGAGGTTGTGAACCACCTGGTGGATCGCCGGGGTGCTCGCGCCCATCAGCCGGGCGAGGGGCTGCTATGAGGTGGGCTTGCGGCGGCCGGCCTGCCAGTCTTCCTCCGCTCCGGCGACGCCGGGCTGGACGCCGAAGCTACGCAGCTGAGGCCGCTCGCGCAGGCTGCGCTTGAGCTCGGAGAAGCCGGGGAAGGCGGCCAGGGCCGTGACGTGGTCCCAGAGGCGGACGGCGTCCCCGGGGCTGGGGAGCCGGCTGATGACCGGGCCGAAGAACGCCGCGCCGTCTGGCGGGCTGAAGTGGATGATCGGCGTGCCGACGTCCCGGCCGGTCAGTGCCAGGGCCTCGTCGCCCTCGGCCTGTATCTGGCTGTCCCACTGCGTGTCGTCGAGGGCGTCGGCCAGGCTGGCGGGCAGGCCTGCCCGGGTGAGGAGCGGCTCGACGAAGGCGCGACTGCCCCGGGTGGCGGGGGTCAGGCCGACCGCACCAGGGGCGTCGAAGATCTCGCTGCTGACGGCCTCGTAGTACGCGGCGACGGCGGCCAGGCCGTGCTCGTCGCGTGCCCGTGCGGCGACCCGCAGCAGCCGCAGCCCTGAGGTGTGCCCTTCCTCGTACCCGGCAGGGAAGTGACTGTCGTAGTCGAGCCGGGCGTTGACCAGCCGCAGCGAGATGAACCTCCAGTCGACGGTGTAGTCGCGCTGGGCCGCCACCAGGCGCACCCACTTGCTGGTCATCCAGGCGAATGGGCACACCGGGTCGAAGTAGAAGCGGATGTCGGTCATGCCGTCGCCGGGGCCTGGTGCTCGCGCAGGTAGCGAACCATGCCGACCACGTCCTCGGGGACGAGCCGCCCGATCGCGCCGCTTGAGTACACGCTGACCACGACCTTGCCCGCGGGGTCGAGGACGAAGCCGGTGGACTGCAGGTAGACCGGGTCGGGGTTGACGAACGCGCCGGTGAGCGCGGCGACGGCTGCCGCGTCGGCCCCGTAGCCGACGGGGAACGTCAGCTTGTGCCGGGCGACCAGCGCGGCGGTGGTCTCCTTGTCGTCGACCGACAGGGCGGTGACGCGGATGCCATTGTCCGCGAGCGCCTGGCTGGCCCGCTCGAAGGCGCGCAGCTGCGCGTTGCAGTAGGGGCACCACGAGCCCCGGTAGAAAAGGACGACGCCGAAGTCGCCTTCGAGCGCGTCCGGGATGGCAAGCGCCTGGCCGTCAGTGGTGGTGATCGTCAGCCGCGGGAACGGGTCGCCCGGGTTGAGCAGGGTCATCGCGGTCCTCCTTCATGGTCGCCTCAGGCGGTCCCGGACGGGGCCGCTTGATAGGTAGGCGTCGCCCGGTCCCGGGGTCTTACCAGTCGGATTAGTGGGGGCTGCCCTGGTAAGGCACCGCGTCCGTCCGCCGCTAACGAGGTGGCGCGGAAGCATCCGGCGCACGGGGCGGCCATGCCGCCCGGATTGGCAACGGCTGAGGAGATCGTGATGGCAATGGACCTGACTGGCAAGACGGCGCTGATCACCGGGGCGGGGCGCGGCATCGGGCGGGCGGTGGCGCTCGGGCTGGCCGACGCCGGGGCGCGGGTAGTCCTGCTCGCCCGGACGGCGGAGCAGCTGGAGAAGACCCGGTCGCTGCTGAGCCAGGGCGGGGTACCCGCGCAGCGGATACTGATCGTCCCCGCCGACCTTGCCGACGAGGGGCAGCGCGGTCGCGCGGCAGCCGCCGTGCTCGCGTCCGGAGGGGCCGACATCCTGGTCAACAACGCGGCCACGGTGGAGCCGCTCGGCCCCACCACCGCTGTCAGCGCCGCGGGCCTGCGGCTGGCCTTCGAGGTCAACGTGGTCGCGCCGGCGATGCTGACCGCGGCCGTCCTGCCGGGCATGCTGGCGGCCGGGTGGGGCCGCGTGGTCAACGTCTCCAGCGCGATCGTCGCCAGCCCGGCCGGCATGGTCCGGGCGAACGCCTACGCCACCACGAAGGCCGCGCTTGAGGCGCACACCGTGAACCTGTCGGCCGAGCTGCGCGGCACCGGCGTGACGGTCAACGCCTACCGGCCGGGCGGGGTGGACACCGCCATGCAGGCCTGGATCCGCGGGCAGGACCCCGAGCGGATCGGCACCACCATGCACGACCGCTTCAACCGGAACTTCGCCGCGGGCAGCCTGATCACCCCCGAGCAGTCCGCCGCTGCGCTGCTCGCCAACATGGCCGGCGACGACACCGGGGCCATCTGGGACGTCAGCACCGCCCCGGCCAGCGCCTGACGCCCCCGGCGGGGTGGCGCGTCCTCGGCCCGGCTGGCTGGTTGAGGCCGGCGGGCCAGTCCCGCCGCCTCTCGGGCCCCGTCAGCCGGCCAGGGCGGCGGGCAGGCGGTCGAGGGCGGGGACGATCAGGTCCGGTGGCTGGCCGATGGTGTCGAACGGGGCGGCGGAGCGGTTCACCCAGGCGGTGCGCATCCCGGCGGCGCTGGCCCCGACGCAGTCGAACGCGTTGCTGGTGACGAGCCTGACCTGGCCGACCGGCACCGACAGCCGCCCGGCCGCGTGCTGGTAGACCACGGGCGACGGCTTGAATACGCGGACCTCATCGGCGCTGACCCGCTGACCGAGGAACTCCCCCAGGCCACTGGCGGCCAGGCAGCTGGCCATCATGGCCTGCGTCCCGTTGGACAGCACCGCCAGCTCGTAGCCCTGCGTGGCCAGTGCCTCCAGCGCGGGGGCGGCGTCCGGGAAGGGCGGCAGGCTATCGTACAGCCCGGCGATCCGCTCGGCCTGGCCGCCGGTGAGGCGTGCTCCGAGGCTGGCGAGGGCGAAGTCAAGCGCCCGGGACGTCACCCAGCGGAAGTCCTCGTAGCGGCCCATCGCCGTGAGCCGGAATGAGTACTCCAGCTGCTTGCCCCGCCACAGCCGGGCTGCCTCGCCGCCCGCGGCCTCGCCGAGAAGCCGACCGAGCTCAGCGGAGATCGCGATCGGGTCAACCAGCGTGCCGTACAGGTCGAACGCCAGGACCTCGCGGCCGCCTGCCGCACCCGCTTGGACGCTATTCACTGGCGACCGCCAGCAGCAGCCCGGTGAGGTCCTCGCCGCACGGGCCGCAGGCGGCCAGGTGGGCGGCGACCCCCCAATAGCGGCCGGCGGCGTCCTGGCCTGCCGCCACTAGGTCGGCGTAGAGGTGCAGGACCGCCCTCGCCTCCTCGCAGCCGACATCACGCGGGTCGGTGCGCAGGAACCGCTCCAGCCTGCCCAGGTCCATCGTCATCACTGCTCCAAGCCTGGCTCTTCGAGGTACTCGTTGGCGACCAGCGCCCGGCGGATCTTACGTCGCGCGCCGAAGATCACCTTGTCGATGCATTGCTGGAGGCCTAGCCTGGCGGGCTGCGCGTCCGGCGGGTCGCGCCCGTAGTGCCGTCCGAGCCTGCCCGACACCTCCAGGATGACGGACCGGCAGGCCCAGGTGGTGAACCGGCTCTCCCACCGGAACTCACGGACCAGCCGGGCATGCTAGCGCCGGCTACCAGGCGGGGGCGATGAGAGCGGACTGCCTGCCGGGTCAGGTCAGAGGGGCACCGGGCGGTGGGCGTTGATCCCGTAGTCGTCGCCTGCCGCGCTGACGAGCAGCCCGAGCGCGGCAGCCACGGCCGCCTGCTCGGCGGGCGCGAGCCGTGCCATGATCCGGGCCAGCTCGGCCCGCCGCCACGCGTCCGCCGTCGCCACGAGGTCCTGGCCGCTGGCGGTCAGGCTCAGGGTGACGACGCCGCGGTGCCGCGGGTCGCTGCCCCGGGCCACGTGCCCGGCGGCGACCATCCTGTCGGCCAGCCGGGTGACGGTCGACCGGTCCAGGCCAAGCGCCCGCGCGGCCTGCCCGGACGGCACCGGTCCCAGGTCGGCGAGCACGGCCAGCAGGCGGAACTGCGGCAGCGTCACCGCGTCGCCCAGGACGTCAAGGCTCCGCAGGGCCACCCCGGCCAGCATCCGGGTGGCCGCCTGCAGGACGGCCCCGGTATCTGGCGCCAGGCCCGGCGGGACAGCATCCCGCCCTCCCGGTGACGACATTTCAGCGACCCCTTGCCCTCCGCATGAGCAGCGCAGATCCTTCGATTGCCTGCGCACGCGTCCGGCCAGGCACCTGCCTAGCGTACGGCAGCGCACAGCGGGCGGCGGATGGCACGGGCGCAGGGGGTAAGGCATGGTCCTGGCCTGACGCATACCTGGGAAGGGCCCCGCTGCCAGCGGCGACCCGTGACCCGACTACTTCAAGCGGCAGGAGCCAGCCAGTGACCAGTACGCCCACGATCGCCGAGCGCGTCGCCGAGATGCACGCCGCCAGGGATGCCCAGCCAGGCGGGGTGATGAGCGCCTTCGCCCGGGAGCAGGCCGGGCTGGCAGCCGCCGGGCTGCCAGCCGGCATAGCCCCGGCCGGCACCGTCTTGCCCGACGCGGAGCTGCTCGACGTGCACGGGACGCCCGTCACCCTGTACGCGGCGGCCGGGACCGGCCCGTCGGTCCTCGTCTTCTACCGGGGCGCCTGGTGCCCCTATTGCAACTTCGCCCTGTCCGCCTACCAGGACCAGCTCCTCCCCCAGCTCACCAGGCGCGGCACCACGCTCATCGCCATCAGCCCGCAGAAGCCGGATGGCTCGCTGACCATGCAGCAGAAGCACGACCTCGCGTTCACCGTCGTCTCCGACCCGGGCAGCGCCATCGCGGGCCGCCTCGGCATCCTCACCCGGCCATCGCAGGAAGCCCGCGCCGCCCAGCTGCAGCTCGGCCTCGACGTGGCCAGCGTCAACGCCGACGGCACCGATACCGTGCCGATGCCCGCCACCGTCATCCTCGACTCCGCCCGGACCATCCGGTGGATCGACGTGCACCCCGACTACAGCACCCGCACCGAGCCACAGCAGGTTCTCGACGCCCTGGACCACCTCCTGGGGCAGTAGCCAGGCTCATCACGGGACCCCAAGCCCGGGACGCCGACGGGCCAGCCGCCCTCCATAACCACCCGCCGCGGGCCAGCAAACGCAATGGTTGTATGATGCAACTATTGTAAGTTGCACGTTCATGCGGGCGAGGTGACCGTAACCCAGGCGAGTGCCGCTGGCCAGGCCTGGCATCCGTGGAGGGCGCTGGCCGCCTGCCAGTTCACGCTCAGGCCGCTGGCGCGGCGCTGGGCCGGCCGGGGAAGGAGATCACATGGCCGGTGCCGGGCGGGCCGTGGCGTGGCTGCGAGCGGGCCGGGGCGGACTGCTCCTGCTCGCACTGCTGATAGGGGTCGGGGCCGGGCTGGGCGCGGTGGTGTTCCGCTACCTGATCTACTTCTTCACCTGGCTGGCCACCGGGCACGCCCAGTTCGGCCAGGCCGGCTACGTCGGGAGCAGCCACCTGCCCTGGCTAGGCCTGGGCTTCTTCGTGGTCATCCCGGTGATCGGCGGGCTGCTGTACGGGCCGCTGATCTACCGGTGGGCGCGGGAGGCCCGCGGGCACGGCGTGCCCGAGGTGATGATCGCGGTCGCCGACAACGGCGGCCGGATCCGCTGGCAGGTCTCCGTGGTCAAGGCCCTGGCCTCCGCGCTGTGCATCGGCTCGGGCGGCTCGGTCGGCCGGGAGGGCCCCATCGTCCAGATCGGGTCGGCGCTGGCCTCCAGCATCGGCCAGTGGATCCGGATGCCGGAGAGCCGGCTGCGGATCCTGGTCGCCTGCGGCGCGGCCGGCGGCATCGCGGCCACGTTCAACGCCCCGATCACCGGGGTGTTCTTCGGCGTGGAGATCATCTTGCGTGAGCTCTCCGTCGATGCCCTGTTCACCGTCATGCTGTCGGCGATGATCGCCGACATCACCGCGATCCCGTTCCTGGGCGACAAGCCGTTCCTGTCCGGCTTCCCGGCCGGCCTGGCCCTGCACGACCCGCGCAACTACCTGCTTATCACCGTGCTCGCGGTGGCTGCGGCGCTGATGGGGCTGGCGTTCAAGGGCGTCCTGTACAAGGTCGAGGACCTGTGCGACGACCTGTGGAAGGGCCGCCCTGAGTGGGCCAGGCCCGCCGTCGGCGGCGTCGCCTTCGGGCTGCTGCTGCTGGCGCTGCCGCAGATGTACGGGGTCGGCTACCCGGTGATGTACAAGACAACCGCCGGCGGGTACGCGCTGTGGTTCCTGGTCGTGCTCGCCTTCGGCAAGATCCTCGCGTGCAGCCTGTCGATCGGGATCGGCGGGTCAGGCGGCGTCTTCGCCCCGTCGCTGTTCATCGGGGTCACCTCCGGCTACGCCTACGGCGACATCGTGGCCCGCCTGCTCGGTCCGGCGGCGGGGCCGCCGGCCCTGTACGCGGTGGTGGCGATGGGCGCGGTGTTCACGTCCGCCGCCCGCGCGCCGCTGACCTCGCTGGCCAGCGTGGTCGAGATGAGCGGCGACTTCTCCCTCACACTGCCGGTCATGCTGGCGGTGGCGATCGCATCCATGACCTCCCGAGCGCTGTCGTACGGCACCATCTACACCACCAAGCTGCTGCGCCGCGGTACCGACATCGACCGGGCCGTCCCCTGGCGGGCCCTGCAAGACCTCAAGGTCACCGACGTCATGCGCCCCCTCCACCCCGCCCTCCCCGTCCCGCCGGGAGCCGCGAGCCCCCCGGCCGGCAACGGCGGCGTCCCGGCAGCGCAGGCCACCATGGGCCCAGTCACCCACCAGCACGACCCGCACGCCCTGCTCGCGTCGGAGTCCCTCGCGTCGGCACTGCGCCCGCTGGAGGTCCACGGCCGCGACGGCCTGCCGGTCCTGTCCCCCGACAGGCGCCACGTCCAGGGCTGGGCCACCAGCGCCGGCGTCCTGCAAGCCCTCGCCCGGGAGGTCGCGGGGACCCGCGAGGGCGCCACCCGCGCCCAGGCCGCCGACCGGGACCACGACAGCGCGCGGGCCGTGCCCCAGGACCCGCCCGCACCGCTGCCCGGCTACCAGGTCATCGAGATCACCATCACCGCCGCCTCCCCGGCCGCCGGGCAGCCCCTGGCCAGCGTCGCCTGGCCGCCCGGCGCCACCCCGGTCTCCGTGCTGTCTGGCCGGCGGCTCCGCGCTCCCGGCCCCGGCATCGAGCTGGCCCCCGGCGACCGCGTCAGCCTGCTCATCCCCGGACCAGACACCCCCTCACCCCAGCACACCGGTAGCAAGGGACCCGGCCACGCCGCGGCCAGCGAGGTGGGCAGCACCTGATGGCGTCCGTCCTCCCAGTGCCGTTGCAGCTGCCGTCGCAAGACCCGTAGCCCGTTTATAGTTGCATGACCGGTTCATCTACCTGGGAGGCTGTATGCGGATCGCTGTGATGGGCACCGGTGGCGTGGGTGGCTACTTCGGCGCGCGGCTTGCGCAAGGCGGTCACGACGTGGCGTTCGTGGCTCGCGGGCGTCAGCTGGAGGCACTGCGCGCTGGCGGGCTGCGCGTGGAGAGCCCACTCGGAGACATGCGCCTGCCCGACGTTCAGGCCACGAACGATCCGGCCACCATCGGCGCTGTCGATCTCGTGCTGTTCAGCGTGAAGCTGTGGGACACCCGCGGCGCGGCCGAGTCCGTCAGGCCGCTGCTCGGGACGGATACCGCCGTGGTGTCATTCCAGAACGGCGTCGTCAAAGACGACATCCTCCGGCAGGTGCTCGGTGCCGGGCACGTCATCGGCGGCGCGACCTACATCGCCTCCGTGATCGCCGAGCCCGGACTGATCCGCCATTCCGGCACCATGCAGAAGCTGGTGTTCGGCGAATACGACGGCTCGCTGTCGCCGCGCGTCCGCCAGTTCCGTGACGCCTGCACAGCCAGCGGCATCGATGCCGAGGCCAGCGACCAGATCGAGCGGACGATATGGGAGAAGTTCGTCCCCCTGGTCGGGCTCTCCGGCCTGACCAGCCTGGCGCGCACGCCCATCGGCCCGATCCGCAGCCATCCGCGCTCGCGCGCCTTCCTGCACGACACGATGGACGAGGTCGTACAGGTCGCCCGGGCCCAGGGGGTACCGCTGCCATCGGACTACGCCGATGAGGGGGTCGCCTTCACCGACACGGTGCCCGCCAGCATGACATCGTCGATGCACCACGACATCGAACGGGGCAACCGGCTCGAAGTTCCCTGGCTCAGCGGCGACGTGGTCGAGCGCGGGACACGCCTGGGCGTCCCGACGCCGTGCAACCGGGCCATCTACGACATCCTTTCGGTCCACAGCGAAGGGCATCCGGAGCAAGCCAAGGCAGGTGCTCGTTAACCGCCATGCTCGGAATGCAGGAGATCTGATCAGCGACAGCGTCGGTCCACTCAGCAGACCGATTCGTTGCCTGCCTGCCAGCCCGCTGATTAGCTGAACATAGCACGCAAGGAAGCCAAGCAGAAAGACTAGCCATGCTCCTCATCAAGAAGACCCACTCGTGCATTCGGCTGGAAAAGGACGGCCAAGCGCTCGTCCTTGACCCGGGCGGCCTCACCGATCCCGAGGTACTCTCCGGAGCCAATGCGGTACTCATCACCCACGAGCACTGGGACCATTTCGAAGAGGGCCGACTGCGCAACGCCATGGACACCAACCCCGGCCTTCGCCTGTGGACGGTCCGATCGGTTGCCGAGAAGATGTCCGGGTACGGCAAGCGGGTCACGACCGTAGGCCCGGGCGACACCTTCTCGGCAGCAGGCTTCGAAGTCGAGGCCCACGGCGAAATGCACGGACTCCTCCACCGCGCCGTACCGCGGATCCTCAATACCGGATTCATGATCGACGGTGCGGTTTTCCACTCGGGCGATTCCTTCACCGTCCCGTTCCGGCCTGTCGACACCCTCATACTCCCCATCCACGCACGCTGGTCAACCGAGGCCGACGTCGTCGACTATCTCGGCGAAATCAAGCCCAAGCGAGCGCTCATCGCACATGAAGGCATGCTCCACGACTTCGCCATCAAGCTCTACAGCGAACTGATTAATCTCCTCGAACCCGGCGTCGACTACCAGCAGCTCAAGCCGAACGAGACGCTGACCATTAACTGAAACGGCCGGACAGGACCCCGGGACTCGACGAACGCGACCCGTCTGGTGCCGCCGCTCGCGTGATGCCCGGGTCCTGCCAGGACGCGTCGATTCGTCGAATTATCCACGGAAGAAGATGCGACATGTCTTTCGCCAGAGCACTTCGCTCGGTACTGCAAATGGCCTCCCTATCACGAGGTGGAGGCGAGGATCGACGTTTCGCTCGCTCCCCGTCCGTAGCCGACCTGCGACTGCGCGCCCGCCGTCGGCTGCCACGGGGCGTCTTCGACTACTTCGACGGGGGCGCGGAGAGCGAGTGGACCCTCCGCGAGAACGAGCGTGCGTTGAGCCAGGTGACGTTTCGGCCCCGAGTACTCACGGGGGCCGCTGCTGACATCGACACCTGCACGCCACTGCTCGGTTCGATGCTGCCACTCCCCATCGTGCTGGCGCCGGTCGGCATGCTGGGCATGGCACACCCGGGCGGCGAGGTCGCGTCGGCCGCTGCGGCGGGCGCTTACGGCATACCCTTCACTCACTCGGCAATGGGCAGCAAGTCGATCGAGCAGGTCGCGGCGGCCGCCACTGGGCCGCTATGGTTCCAGCTGTACATATGGCGCGATCGGGCGATGATCGGCGACCTACTGGACAGAGCCGGGGCAGCGGGCTACTCGACGTTGGTCATCACCGCCGACACCCCCGTGTTCGGCAACCGGCTTCGTGACGTGCGCAACGGGTTCACCTTGCCACCGAAGCTGGGGCTTTCGACTTTCATCGGCGGTATGCTGCACCCCGCCTGGACGACGGGGTTCCTGCGCGGTGGCCCGCTGGAGTTCGGCAACCTGGCAGCGAAATCCACAGACGACGCCAGTGCCATCGCGCTCAGCGACTACGTAAGCAAGAATTTCGATCCAGGGGTGTCGTGGGACAATCTGGAGTGGATTCGTGCACGCTGGAACGGCAAGATCCTCATTAAGGGCATCCAGACTCCGCAGGACGCTCAAATTGCGCTGGAGACTGGAGTCGACGGCTTGGTGGTATCCAATCACGGCGGGCGCCAACTCGACTCCTCCGCGCCGGCCATTTCATTGCTGCCACCCATCGCCGAAGCCGTCGGGGATAGGGCCGAGGTCTTGTTCGACGGTGGTATACGCAGCGGGGCCGACATTCTCAAGGCGCTGGCTCTCGGGGCCAAGGCGGTGCTTGTCGGACGGGCATACGCTTATGGTCTCGCGGCAGGCGGGCAGGCTGGAGTAGATCACGCGCTGCGCTTGCTGAGCGCCGACCTGCGGCGGGCCATGGGGCTGACCGGAGTGCACCGGGTGGTCGATGTGACCAGTGACCTCGTCTGCAACCCGTTCAGCTCTCAGGTGCGTCTCTTACAGGGGCGTGATCCCGGATATGCGCTGGTCGGCGGGAGCGGGAGCTGCCCGGAACGGAGCTGGTCCTGGCGGCGCCCCGCCCTGCGGTCAGCCGAGCCGAATGAGCGCTACCGCTCGTCACGAAGCATCGCCGGGCCCAGCAGTCGGCTGATCGTCTCTGCCGCGGTCCGGACAGCTGCCTCGAAGCGCACAACCCGCAGGCGCTGCGCGGGCCCGGTGATTGAGATCGCTGCCACCGCGCGCCCGTCATACTTCAGGATCGGTGCCGCCACGCAGGCAATGCCTGGCGTCCCTTCGCCGCGGTCGTAGGCGATCCCGCGCTGGCGGACAGCCTCCAGTTCGCGCCGGAACCTTGCCGGGACGGTGATCGTGGCCGCCGTCACCTTGGGCATCGGCGCGGCAAGGACAGCCTCGATGTTACCTTCGTCACTGAACGCGAGGATGGCCTTGCCCACGCCGGAGCAATAGGCCGGCAGCCGCGCCCCCACCTCCGATGGAGCCTTGATGCTCTGCCGGGGGGTGAGCTTCTCCAGGCAAACGACTTCAGAACCGTGTAGCACGGCCAGCTGGACGATCTCGTGCGTTGCCTCCAGCAGTTCGGACATGACCGGAAGCGCGGTGTCGCGCAGCCGGCGCGAGATCGGAACCTGCTGGCCCAGCTCGAACAGGTGAAAGCCCAGCCCGTATCCGTACTGCCCGCGCCGCAGCATGCCGTGCCTGACCAGTTCGCTGGCCAGCCGGTAGACCGTGGGTTTCGCGATCCCGGTAAGCAGCGCGAGCTGGCTCAGGCCTACCTCACCGTGTTGCTCCGCGACGGCGTCCAGGATCAGCTGCAACCTGTCGGAGACAGATCGTTGCTGCTCGCTCTCTTCGCTGCCAATACGCATTCGATCACCCTCATCTCCCGGTACTTGTCGGGACGTCTCCCGTCCATGTCTGCGATCCGCTGAGCGGACCGGTTACTCGCCATCGATGCTCCGCAGCGCGGTCAGGAGCCCCAGCATGGCTGTGCGCAATGACTCCAGCTCATCGCGGCCAATGAGGCGTGCCCAGTGCGCCTCCACGCGCCCGCCCGCCGCGGCGGTCACGGGCCAGACGGCCTGGCCGCGATCGGTCAGGAAGACCAGCTTCGACCGGCGGTCGCGGGGGTTGTCCCTGAGTTCGGCATAGCCCGCGCTGACGAGCTCCTGCACGGCCTGGGCCATCGACTGCCGCCGTACCCGCGCCAGCCCGGCCAGCTCGGTGATCGCTATCCCGTCTGGCCGGGCGAAGACGAAGACGTTGGCGTGCGGTGGCCGGATGTCACCGAAGCCGTGGGTCCGCAGCCCTTCCAGTACTTCCTGGTTGTAGTGCTGGCTGAGCAGCCGTAGCAGCACTCCGAGCAGCGGGCGCTCCGGCAGATCGTCACCCATGATTAAGCAGCCACCTGCCTATCGAGTAGAATTGTCAGGTACCTGCGTAGTTTACCAGAACGCAGCGGCGAGAGGAGCTTCAGTGACTGGCGCCCAGATGATGCACGGCGGGGCAGCCCCGACGAGTGCCCCAGGGCGGGGGTGGGACAGGTGGGTCGACCGCTTCGCCGGCTCCGACCCCGGCCTCAACCGGTTCCGCATGGCGTTGCAGATCGTGCTGACCGCCGCGGTCGTCCTCGGTGCCGAGGGGCTTTTCGTGCACGTCACGCAGGCCCTGCAGATTCAGACCCACGGCGCCAGGCTGCCCGCCGCGACGGCAGCCAAAGTGGCAGCGGCCAACCACGCGCATCTGGTGATCGCCATGGCGCTGGGCCTCGTCATCGGGATCTACTCCCGTTTCGGGGTGGTAGACAAGACCGCCCGGGCCCAGCTGGTCACCACGCTCATCCTGCCCGTCCCGATGATCGGGGGGCTGGCCCTAGGGGTCGCACTCGGCGGTCACCGGATCCCGACCCTGGTCGCGCTGGGGGTCGTCATCACCGTCGGCATGTACTTGCGGCGTTTCGGCTCACGGGGATTCATCGCCGGGGCCCTGCTGTTCGGGGGCGACTATGGCGCCATCCTCTTGCATGACGCCCTCACGGTGGGTGACCTGGGCTGGGCCGCGGCTGAGATCTGCCTCGCTGACGTGGCCGTGGCTGCTGTCTGGCTCATCTTCTTCTACCCGCGCCCGGCCAAGGCGCTGCGGCGTACCCAGCGCTCCTATGAGGCCCGGGCCCGTAAGGTGGCCGCCCTGGCGCTAGAGCTGCTCGACAGCCCCAGGCACGCCGAACGGAACGTCCGGCACCTGCACCGTCGGCTGGCGCGGCTCAACGAGGCGGCCCTGATGATCGATGCGCAGCTCGGGGACCCAGGCGCCGTGGCCGACGGCTCGGCGGCTCACCTGCTGCACCAGCGCCTCTTCGACGCCGAGCTGGCCCTGACCAATATCGCCCGGTTTGCCCAGGCCATGGCCCGCTTCCGTGTTCCGGCCCCCCAGCACCTCGAGGCCCGGCTGGCCCTGCAGGAGGTCGTCCGAGGTAACAACAAGGGAGCGAAGGTCCATGCCGCCCGCCTGATCAGCCTGCTCAGCGAGGCCGGGCCCGTCCCTGCCGGCGAGGACCGGGCCGTCACGGTGGTCACCCACCGCTTCGCGGGTTCGGTCATCGCGCTGGCCGACGCGATGACCGAGTGGATGGCCGCCGGCGCGGCCGGGGAAAGCAGGGGCGCGTTCCGGTCGCCGGTCCAGCTCTTCGACGGATGGCTGCCCGGCTCGGCGGTGGTCAGCAACCTCGCGTCACGCGAGCCCGGCGCCCGGCGGGCTGACCGGGCCCGGCTGCCCCTCCACATCCGCACCGCGATCCAGGCAGGTGTCGCCAGCGGCGCTGCCATCGTTCTTGGCGACCTGCGATCTGGACACTACCTGGTCTGGGCCGTGCTAGCAGCCTTCGTCACCTTCGTAGGGGTCAGCAACCATGGCGAACAGGTCCGCCGGGCCTCCTTCCGTGTGGTCGGCGCCGTGGTCGGCGTCGTCATCGGTTCGGCGCTGGTCACCGCCGTCGGCCAGCACGCCTACTGGGCCATTGTGGTAGTCCTGATCGCCATCTTCTTCACCTACTACATGATGCGGATCAACTACATCTTCTCCGCCATCGGAATCACCGTGATGGTCTCCCAGTTGTACGCGCAGCTCAATGAGTTCTCCGACTCCCTGCTGCTGCTGCGGACCGAGGAAACGGCCATCGGCGCGGCCTCCGCCATCGTGGCGGTGACGCTGGTATTTCCGCTGCGGACCCGCCGGGTCCTGCGGGTCGCGGTCCGGCACCACGTCCAGGCGGTCGGGCGGCTAGCCGACCACGCCACGCACCACCTGCTGGGCCGGGATCACCACACGAAGGCCACCCTGCGCCCCGACGCCCGGGCCGTCGACGCCGCCTACCAGACCGTCATGGCCACGGCCCAGCCCGTGCTCCGCAACCTGTCAGGCACCATCGACGAGGACGTCGACCAGGTCCTGCGGCTCACCACCGTGACCCGGAACTATAGTCGCAACCTGGTCACCGATAGCGAACGGGCGGGGCTGACTGACCCCGGCACGCGCCTTGACATCGAACTGGCGAGCGCGACTCTCCACCAGTCCCTGAACGTGGTCGCCAGCGCCCTCACCGGTCCAGGGGACGGGGTCTACACCCGGTCCGCGGCGCTCTTCGACCAGGCCGAGAGCCGCATCTACGACCGCTCAGGCACCGTCGGGCCGGCCCAGCTCGCCATCCGCGATCTCAAGCTCATCGACGGCACCATGGCCCGGATGGCCGAACTCCTCGGGCTCACCATCACCGACTACGACACCGCACCCGCCAGGCCGTAACTGTCTGGCTCGACGCTCCCGGCGGCCGGCGGCCGGCGGCGCCGAGCGGTCCACTGGATGAATCCGGCGGTTGAAAGCCGCCTAGTGCCGCGTGAGAGTGAGGGCATGTCACTCACAACTTTGGGGTCGTCATCATGAAATGGGATGCGGTAGCGCCCCGGGCCGCGGCCTGGCGACAGCGCGGCGGATACTTCTCCTGGCGGCCCGAGAAGCCGGACGCCAGCGCGGTGGACGTGTTTCACATCGAGATCGGCGATCCGGGGCTGCCGGTGCTGGTCCTGGTGCACGGGTTCCCGACCAGCAGCGTCGACTGGTTCGACATCGCCGCGAGGCTGAGCGCGAGCTTCCGGGTGTGCGCGCTGGACTTCCCGGGCTACGGGTTCTCGGGCAAGCCGCCCGGATGGGGGTACTCCATCCCCCGGGACGCGGAACTGCTTGAGTTCTACTTGAGCGAGGTCCTGAACGCCCGGTCAGCCATCGTGCTGGCCCACGACCGTGGGGCCAGCGTCGCGCTGGTCCATGCCGCGGGCTGCGCCGATGGCAGCTGCCGGGTCGGGCTTGAGCACCTCGTGCTGACGAACGCCAACATCTTCCTGCCGTTGGCGAACCTGAGGGAATCCCAGCGGCTCATGCTGCACGAGCCCGCCGCGTCGCAGCCATTCGGGCAGATGACGCCCGACGCGCTTGCCCAGCTCCTGGGTGCGACCGCGTTCACGCCTGCCCGTTCCTCCGCCGATCAGGAAATCGAGGCCATCGCCTCGGCGCTTGCCCACGATAACGGCATGGCGGTGCTGCCCGAGACGGTTCAGTACCTGGCTGAGCGCGCGGCTGGCGAGCAGTCGTGGCTCGAAGCGCTCGCGGCCTCGGCGACCCCGACCACCCTGATCTGGGGCATGAGTGACACGGTGGCGCCGCCGCGGGTGGCCACGTTCGTCTGGGATCGCTACCTGATGCTCAAGCCTGGCCGCAACTCGCTGTACCTGGTCCCCGACGCCAATCACTATATTCAGAACGACCGTCCGGATGCCCTCGCCGACATCGTCCTGCGCGCGCTGGACCCGGCCGCGGCAACCACGCCCGGCGCGATCACCGCCGCACCAGGCTCGCCCCTCCTGATCGACTGCTCGCGGCGGGCACTGCCCGCCGCCGCCGAGGTCCTCACCACGCCGCAGGCCTAGGGACCGCCGCCCAGCCATCCAGCACCCTCGACCGCATACTGCCGCCGCCAGGCTCTGGGGTCGCAACCCCGCCATGGGGCCATTTCGACATCCGCCAAGACTGTGACCCCGTTGGACGGCTGGGGTGGTTTCTTGGTCAGTTCCGCCGCACCCCGCGTGTGGCTAAATCTGCGAGCCGAGGCTGATTATTGGTCAAACTTATCATGGAGATGGATTTCCATATGCCCAGGCGTCATTTACCGGGTGATCAAAAATGGATCGACGGACGATAACAGCCGGCGGCCTTGGGTTGATCAATCATTGATCGGCCGTAGAGCGGTCCGGCCTATGCTGGCTTCCTCGAAGCCTGGGCGGATGCCTTCCTGCGGCGAAGCCCAATTCAGAGCCCCGCGGTCGACCTGCGAGAAAGGTTCGGGAACATGAACGACGAGTACGCGCTGGGCCGCACGACGGGCGAGGCCGAGAGGCTTCAGCTCCAGGCAGAGGTCCTCGCCCCTCATTCCATGCACCTGCTCCGCCTGGCCGGGCTCACCCGGGGCATGCGTGTACTTGACACGGGATGCGGCGTCGGCGATGTAAGCATGCTGCTGGCCGAGCTAGTCGGCCCGGACGGCATCGTGACTGGAATCGACAACGATCCCGCCGCCCTGGATCTCGCCCGCGCCCGCGCGGCCAGCGCAGGCCTAGCCAACGTGACCTTCCTTCAGGCGGACCTCACCGGCCTGCAGGTCGACGAGCAGGCCGATGCGCTGGTGGGCAGGCTCATCCTGCTCCACCTCAAGGACCCGGCTGCCGCCGTGCGCGGCCTGTCCCGGCTTGTCCGCCCGGGAGGGCTAGTCACCTTTCAGGAGTTCAACAGCAGCCGTGCCCGCGTCGTCCCTGCGACTCCGCTCGCCACCCGCTGCATAGACTGGATCAGCGCCGGGCTCCGCGCGGGCGGCGTCAATCCCGATATCGGCGAGCTCGTCCCCTCGATCCTGCACGATGCCGGCCTGACCGTACGGGGAGCCGCCGCCAGCGGGCCCGCGGGAGACGCGGAATCACCGATGCCCGAGTACCTCGCAGCCACCGTCACCAGCCTCCTCCCCCTCATTCTCGCCCATGGCCAGGTAACCGAGGCCGAGGTAGACATCGACACCCTCGCCGAGCGTGTAGCCCACGAGCTCAAGGAAGCGGCCGCGACGTTCTGGAGTCCCGAAATCGCCGCCGCCTGGGCTGTCGTTCCGTAAATCCGTCCCGCGGACCTGGCGGGGCCCGCTATTGGGCGATCAGGGATGCCGCGCGCTCGGCGATGGCGAGTACCGTGGCGTTGGTGTTGGCGGAGATGATGGTCGGCATGACCGAGGCGTCGGCGACGCGCAGGCTCTGGATGCCGCGGACCCGGAGCTCAGAGTCGGTGACGGAGCCGGGATCGCTGCCCATGCGGCATGTCCCGACCGGGTGCCAGTACGGCGTCGTGCTCCGGTGCAGGTACTCGGTGAGCGACGCGTCATCCTGCTCGCTCGCGCCGGGCAGCGACTCGGCCTTGCGCCACTTACTCAGCCGGGGGCTGTTGCCGATGGCCCGGGCGATGCGCAGGCCGTCCAGCATGCGGTCGACGTCTCGCTGGTCACCCAGGTAGTTGGGGTCCACCACTGGCTCGGTGTCGATGCCCGCGCCCGCGAGGCGGACGCTGCCCCGGCTCACCGGCGTGACCACGCCGAACGTGATCGCGTAGCCACCCTTGGGACCCTGCAGCGCGGGGGAATGGTAAGCCCTCGTCAGGCAGCAAAGCTGCATGTCAGGCTCGGCCGCCGACGGGTCCAGGCGGAACCTGACGGTGAACGAGTCCGCCTTGCCCGAAGTGAGCTCGGGCAGCGCCTCCTGGCTGCCCTCGAACACCACGCTGCTGAGCGGGTGGTCATGCAGGTTCTCCCCCACGCCGGGGAGGTCGGCGACCACCTCGATCCCGAATTCCCGCAACTGCCCGGCCGGGCCGATCCCCGAGACCATGAGCAGGTGGGCCGAGCCGATAGCGCCGGCGGTCAGTATGACCTCGGCGGCGGCATCGGCCCGCACGATCCCCTCGTCCGTCGCGTACTCGACACCGGTGCAGCGGCCCTGGGAGACGATCAGGCGGCGCGCGAGCGCGCTGGTCGCCACGGCCAGGTTCGGCCGGCTGAGCACCGGGCGGAGATAGGCGTCGGCGACGCTCAGGCGCCTGCTCTCGACGACGTTCATGTCCTGGAAGGCGGCCCCTTCCTGCTCGGTCCCGTTCAGGTCGGCGGTGGCCGGGTAGCCCAGGTCCAGGACGGCCGCGAGCAGGTCATCAGCGATGACGCCGCTCCTGGGCAGGGGCTGGACGAGCATCGGCCCGGCCGTGCCCCGGACGCCTGCGTCCCGCCCGGGAGCGGTCTCGCTGCGCTTGAAGTACGGCAGCAGCGACTCATAGTCCCAGCCGGTGGCGCCCTCAGCGGCCCACCGGTCGTAATTGTCCCGGTGCCCGCGCAGGAAGTAGGTGGCGTTGATGGCGCTTGAACCGCCGAGCACCTTGCCGTGTGACAGGACTCGTGCCGCCCCGCCCAGGCCCGGCTGCTGCACGGTCTTGTCCGCCCAGTCCAGATCCGAGCCCAGGAGAGTCGGCCAAGCGCGAAGGTCGGCCATGGCGGCAGGCCCCTCGGCAGGCCCCGCCTCTATCAGCAGCACCCGCTTCGATGAATCCTCGGACAAGCGCGCGGCCATGACGCATCCGGCCGAGCCGCCGCCGACAACAATGTAATCGTAGGTGGACATTCATTCCCTCTCGTTCTGTATAGGTGCGATTGTTCTGGCGGCTATGGCCGATGGCGGGTCCACGGCTCCTTCGAGGCTTTCCAGCCCGGCCAGGGCTCCGGCGAGCTGGCCAAGCGGGACCGAGCCGAGGCCGGACGCGACGGAGTCGTTGGCCGCGGCGAGCGGCCGGGCACACGCGTCTCGCTGAGCGGTGTAGCCGTCAAGCGCCTGGTCGAGGTCACCGTCCCAGCCAGCGGTGACCGCGGTGGTGATCAGCTCGGCGTCCCTGAAGGCATCGACGATCCCGCGGGCGATCAGCGGGTCCTTGTGGTGTCCAGCGTCGCCAGCCAGTGCCCAGCCGGGGCCGGCGGAGACGCGGAAGAACGTGGGCAGGTCACCGGTTCCCCTGACGGGCTCAGCGGGCGCGGCTTCGCTCAGGAATTCCATCGCGGCCGGCTGTGCCTTGAGCACGCCGAGATAGTGCTCGGCCGGGGCGCGGCGCGCGATATCGAAGCCCGCGCGCGGAGCCTGAACGAATACCATGGTGAGGTCGCCGTTAGTAGGGAACATCCCGATGAGACTGCCCTCGTCGAGGAAGGCGCAAAACCCCGTGACAGCGGCGCCCTTCCAGTATGTGTAGTAGGCGTAGGTAGCGGGAGAGTTGTGGATGTACTTAGTCGCGCCCGCCCAGCGGGCCACCCGGGAATTGCGCCCGTCGGCGCCGATGACCAGGCGCGCACGATGGTCGCCGCGGTCCGTCACCACCCCTACCACCCTGGATCCTTCCGTGATCAGTCCGCGGACGGAATTGCCCATGTCCACGGTGGCCCCGGCCTGGCGAGCCCCCGCGAGCAGGACGGGGTCGAGCGCGCTGCGGCGTGGTGCGATCGCCGGCGCCACCTTGGCCGGTCCCGGCCCGGCTGCCCGGTCCTCTGACGCCATGCTCGCAAGCTCACCGACTGGCTGTCCGGCAAGCCATGCCCGGCCACCGCGAACCGGTGGGGCACCCGTCTCAAGCACCGCGTCCAGCAGGCCCCAGGCCTGGAGCCGGGTGGCGCCTGCGGGCTTGACCATGTGCCCGGAAATGGTGTCGCCGAGATCGGAAGATCTCTCGATCACGCGCACCTTAAAGCCTGCCCGTGCGAGCAACATGGCGGTGGGCGCCCCCGCGCAACGGCCGCCTACAACAATGATGTCGTCCATGTATGTGTTTGCCTAGTCCACTGGTTCGCTGAACCGATGAGGTTCTCACTACAGCATTCACGCCCCAGTTCAACGACTCATCAGTAGCTGATGAGCCCGCCTTATGGCTCCGGTGTGCCTCGGTCCCTGGCGTATCTCGGCCGACCGCGATCAACGGCCACGGCAGGCGGCGGCGAACCCGCGTTCATTCGTTGTTGATTGCCCCTGCCTAAGCTGGGAAGCGGCATGCGTGCTGGCTGTCGAGGCTGAGCCGGTGATCGTCCTTGAGCGTGACGCACCCGGCGGACGACGGGCCCGCCTGTAGTCGCGGGTGAACCGAGGACAGCGTGTGCCCATCACCAGGAAAGGATCGGTGTTATGCGGCTGCTGTTTGCTGCTGTGGGGGCTTACGGACACCTGTACCCCGTCATGCCCATGGCCGTTGCCGCGCGGGCAGCGGGCCACGAGGTGGCTGTCGCCACCAACGAGGGGTTCCATGCGACGGTAAAGTCGGCCGGACTGGACGCGGTGGCGGCTGGGCCGACCGTCGAGGATGCCTTCGGCATGGCTATGGCGGCTTTGGACGGTCCCCCGGAGAGCGAGGCTGATATAGCGGTCCCGGCCTTCACGCAGATAATTCCCGAGCGGGTGCTCGCCGACCTGGGACCCGTTCTGCGGAGCGGGGCGTGGGACCTGGTCGTGCATGAGGTGGGGAATCCAGGTGCTGGGATCGCCGCACGGGCGGCCGGTGTCCCCTCGGCGACGATGGCAGTGGGACGGATACCTGATGGCCCCTTGTGGGATCGCATATATTCCGCGCTAGCGGTATTTGCCGCCGAGCACGGGGTCGCGGTCAACGAGCCCCGCACCCTCGACCAGCCCTACCTGGACATGTGTCCCCCGTCCTTCCAGGCACCAGGAGTTTCCGAGCTGATCAAGACGCACATCCTGACGCGTCCCATGGCCTGGAATCCTCCCGGTGACCTGCCGTCCGTCGTCTTCGACCGTGATCCAGGGCGCCCCTTGGTGTATCTCACCCTCGGCACAACCGGTGCGTTCGCCCAGCCTGGGGTCCTGAGGCAGATGATCGACGGGCTCAGCGGAGTCCCCGCGGACGCGCTCCTATCGTCCGGGCCCGCCGTGTCGGCGGACACTCTGGGGGCGCTTCCTGACAACGTCGCCGTCGTGGACTGGGTGCCCCAGGCTGACCTGATGCCGCATGTCGACGTCGCGGTCCACCACGCCGGCAGCGGCACCTTGTTCGCCGCGCTGGCGAACGGAGTCCCCCAAGTGCTCCTGCCCCAGGGAGCCGACCAGTTCGCCAATGCCGCGTGGGTCACGCAGGCCGGTGCGGCCCGGCAGATCCTGCCTGATGAGATCACGCCGACCAGGATCGCTGAGGGTATCCGGGCCTTGCTCGGTAATGAGCAGGCCCAGTCGGCCGCCCGGGGTCTCCAGCAGGAGATCGCGGGCATGCCGACGCCTGAAGAGAGTCTCCACCGCCTTGTCCGCTGGGCCAGCGGGAACTGATCGGTCGGCGGATGGCTGCGCGGAGCCAATCACCGCGGCCATCCGCCGTTCTCGTAGGCGGATGGCGGGCCGGCGGGGCGCGCGCCCAGCGCGATGAGTGCCTCATCAGCCGCGTAGTGACCACTGCGCACGGCGCTTTCCATGGTTGCCGGCCAGCCGGTGGAGGTCCAGGCACCCGCCAGCAGCAGGCCCGGGATGCGCGTCCGAGCGCCGGGGCGGAGCGGGGCGGTCCCCGGTGCCGGGTCGAAGGTGGCGGTCCGTTCCCTGGTGACGAAGAAGTCCAGCACCTCGGCACCGCGGGCCGCGGGCAGCAACCGCTCCAGCTCAGGCAGGTAGCGACCTTGAAGTTCCGCCACAGGAAGGTCGATCTCGTCGTCGGCGGCGGACTGCGACAAGGCGATGTACTGCGCGTTTGGCTGCTGCCTGGCGAGACCGGAGTGGGTAGTACGGTCGAAGACCCACTGGACCGGCGTGCCGATCGCCGCGACGAACGGACGGTCGAGCACCTTGCGGTCGTAGATCACATGAACGTTGAGGATGGGGGACGTACCCAGGCCACGGATACGCTCCTGGTCCGTCAGGGCGCCGGGCGGGAGCAGGTCGGCCGCAGCGTCCTGCGGGAGCGCAAGCACCACGACGTCGGCGTGCAGCAACTGCCCTCCGTCCGGCACGCGCTCACCGTCGACCTTCACCACGTGCCGGGCCTGCCCGCCGCCCGGCGGCACGCTTGCGTCCCACTCCTGAGAACCGGCCGACCCCACTCGGGCGGGCTGCTGCCCGGGGACGGCTTCCGCCGACTTGAGCTCCACGGCGCGGACACGCAGCAGCACGTCGACACCGCCCTGCCGCAGTGCTTCCATCGCTGCGGCGTGATGGATCTCGCCCAGCGGCACACTGGCCCAGCCGATGTCCGCGGCACCAGGCACCGACAGCAGGGCAGTCTTGAAGACCTTGGCCGCAAGCGCGAGCGAGACCCGGTCGGCCGTGGCGTTCAGGGTAGCGACGCCCACTAGGTCCCACAGCGCCTCCAGGGTGCGCGGCGACTGCCGATACCGCCGCAGCCAGTCGCCGAAGGACTGCCTGTCTAGGGCCGGGTCGTCGAGAGCCAGGCCGCGCAGCGCCAGCGCCGCGCGCACCACCCGCAGCCGCTCAGGCGAGCTGAGGTACGGGTACCTGGCCAGGCTCAGCGCCAGGTGCAGCGGAACGGGGAGCGCCGTCCGGCTCAAGGTGCCGAGCAGCGGCTCGCTAGTCCCCCGCCTGTGCCGGGCGGCGTCGAGCACGGGCACTTCCATGCGCCTTTGAAGCGTTACCTTGTCGCTGGCGCCGAGCCGGTCGACGAACCCCCGATAGGCCGTGCAGCAGCGCAGGAACACGTGCTGCCCGTTATCGACGGTCAAGTCCCCGCGCTTGAAGGAGAAAGCCAGCCCGCCGAGCCGCGGCCGACCTTCGATCAGCGTGACAGCCAGGCCCGCATCGGACAACCGCAGGGCGGCGGTGATGCCAGCCAGCCCGCCTCCGATGACGACCGCGCGGTTAATAAACTCAGGCATCTCAAGCCAACCTCGGATGACGGCGAACGCGCAGACAATATCTGCGCCTGACCCGGGTACACTACCTGCGGGCAGTCGACAGCCAGTCGACAAGAAATATACGCCACCGGTGCCGGTCAGGCTGGCTCGTGCCTGCGACTGTGGCGCCACTGGCGAAGTCCTTGCGGCATCGTCTCGAGGGTCTGGGCATCGCTAGCGGCGCCGGGCGCCGCCTCTCTATTGTCCGCGCCTGAATGTCCCTGGCCTGCTCCTTGGCCACCAACTCAAGGATGAGGGGATGCATGGTCGCGTCCTCCGTCAACGTCTGGCTCTGGGGAGTCCTGTTCCTCGTCAGGCCCGGTTGGCTAGACGGTAGGCCCCGCCTGCGCCTCGCACCGTGCGGACAATGACCGCATCGCAAACACCGCCGCGTGTATGTGAAGTCTGGGAAGCTGCACTTCAGGCGCGATTTCTGAGAGCTGAGCTTCAAGCGCGCTGAGCATGCCTCCCGCTTCAATACGAGGTATCCCGCACTTGAGCAGCTGGATCATACGTGTGGTAATGCAGTCCAGCCTCGGCCTGATCTCCACGGCCAGATCGGGATTCGCGGCTGGAACTTCTTCCGGATGCAGGCGCCACCGATGGTGCAGGCTGCGCTGGATGACCTTGCTCGACTCAACCTGATCACGGAGAAACAGCATCCCGATTTGCTGGCCGGAACCGGCGACGTTGAGTGTGAGGGCCGCCGACTGAAGCAGTTGCTCTTCACGGGCGGGATCATCGATCGGGGCGCCGGTGCGGTACTTTGCCACGGCGACATCCTGGGCCAGCGCGAGGCGCTCGAGGACCAGGCTTACCAGCGCATCCTGCCTGGCTGCGGCCTCGAGGCCTTCTGGACAGTCGATTTGACGGGCAGCAGATTCATTGCTCATGACGATGAAAGGCTATCGGCCGATAATCACCATCCAGTTAACGGACGTTAAACAGGTGAGCGAGCCAGCCTGTGCCGGGTTGCCGGTCCCTGGAGTTTAAGCTCAATCACGGCCGAGGCATAGAGTCGGCATTGACCGTTTATTGATTGGACCCTGGCATAGTGGGTATTACTATGCATTCGATTCACGATCTTCAGCCCCAGCTTGCCGCGAACCGTCGCTACTGGTGCGGCTGGGCGGGAACACTACCCGACACCGACCTTCCCCTCTACCGCACCGACATCAAGCACGGCCTGCTCAACGGGGTGCTGCGGGTGAGCGGGCGGCCGCTCGACCAGGCGATCGAGGAGGCCAGGCGCGTGCTCACGGGCTCACAGTGGCACTGGTGGGTCAGCGCCGACAGCGACGAGGGCACGGCCGACGGCCTGATGGCGCGCGGAGCCAGGCACGTGCAGGACATGCCGATCATGGCGGTCGACGTCACGGCCGTCGACGGCCCAGGGGCGCTCATCGGGCTGGAGATCGCCCCGGTGGCCGGACGGGATGAGGTGCGGCAGTACGTGGGCACCTACGCTGGGCCGCTCGGGTTCGACGCTGGCGACATCGAGCGCCTAGTCGACCGGGAGCTGGGCTTTGCCTATCCCGACGTGATCCGGCTCGCGGGCCGGGTCGACGGCAAGGTCGTCGGCACTTGCACCCTGTCCCTTGGCGCCGAGGTTGCCGCCCTGTACTGCATTGCCACCGACCCGGGATGCCGTCGGCAGGGCATTGCCACCGCCCTCACCCGAGAGGCCCTGCGGATCGCGCGCGAGTCCGGCCGGCGCATCGCCACGTTGCAGGCGAGCAGCGAGGGCGAACCGGTGTACAGGAAGATCGGTTTCGAGACGGTGGCACGCTACCGCCTGTTTGAATTGTCGCAGTAACCACCGGAGCGGGGTCACCAGCGCCAGGCGCACCTGAGCGGGTACGGGCGGCATCCACTTCGATGGTGACTCACTACTGCCTTCCTGGGAGGCAGCTCGGCCGACTGTACCTGCGGCCGCAGCGTTGGATCCGGCTGGAGCGCCGCGGAGTGCGGGCTAGCAACTTTCATAAGGCTGTCATCGGCCTGCAAGATGCGCCGGTGCATTTCTTGCAGGCTTGGCCCGGGGCTGATGCCCAGTTCTTCTTTGAGCACGCGCCTGGCATGGCCGAAGATCCCCAGCGCCTCGGCTTGGCGCCCGCCCCGGTATAGCGCGAGCATCAGCAGCTCGCTCAGCCGCTCACGCATCGGGTGGGAGGCGAGCAATGCCTGCAGTTCTGCCGCGGCGGCCACGTGCCTACCCAGCTCGATGTCTGCCGCCAGTCGCTCCTCCACCGCCGCCACGTGCAGCTCCGCGAGCCTAGCCCGCTGAGCCTCCGCGTAGTCACCTTGCAGTCCGGCTAGCGGAGCACCCGTCCACAACGCCAGGGCGTCCTTCAAGAAGCCCGATTCCCTGAAGGAATCGCCGGCGCGGTGGGCCTGGCGCGCCTGGCTAGTCCAGTGCAGGAACAAGTTGAGGTCAAGAGCAGCCGGTGGCAGGTGCAGCACATATCCGTCACCGGCCGTTTCAATCATCTTCCCCTTGCCGTCTGGCTCGAAGCGCCGCCTGAGCCGATGCACATATGTCCGCACCGCGCCCACGGCTGCCCTCGGAGGCTCAGGTCCCCACAGTGCTTCTACCAGTGCGTCCATGGACACCTGGCGCCCCCCTGCCAGCAGCAGCACCGCCAGCAGGGCACGCTGCTGCGGCGTGCCCAGGTCCAGCTCCACCCCTGCTCGCCATGCGCGAACCGGGCCAAGCACCGCGAACCTCAGGTCAGACACAATTCACCGCCCCTGCCTGGATGCATTGCCTATCCAGGCAATCGTGGTCCGCATGCCCGCTCGCTCACCGGTAGTGTCAGCGTGGTCTCCCTGCCCCTGGCGGGTCCAGCGTCCACCATCTGGCTTCCGGCCCGCTGACTGCAGAAACTGTCGGGCACCACCGTGTTTTTCCATACTCTGAGTGTCGCGGTAAGAACCGTGCGCCGCATCGGACGATGACCTTATGTTTGGCGTGTGGCCCCGTGGACGTTCTAGGACACTTGAACTAGCAACACTCTGTGTAGTCGCAACAGCACTGGCCCCCGCGGGGTGGTTCGCCCGCGCTCAACATCCGCGTTCCCTGATGGCCCCAGCGCTCGCCCGAGCTTCGCCAGCGGACCGGGTACCCTTCAGACTATGAGCCAACGGGTCGTGAGTCCGGTGCTGGTTGGCCGTCAGAGAGAGATGGCCTCGTTGTCCTCAGGCCTGAGTCGGGCTGAGCTGGGAGAACCGATCGTCGCCCTGATCGGGGGAGAAGCCGGTGTCGGCAAGACCCGGCTGGTCAATGAACTGGCCGCTGTGGCCACCAGCACTAACTGCACCGTTCTGGTCGGCCACTGCGTCGAACTAGGCGCGGAAGGTCTCCCACTGGCGCCACTGATCGATGCGCTGCGGGCACTAGCCCGTGAAACCTCGGCCGAGGAGCTGGCTGAGGTCATCGGCCCGGCCTCGCCGAACGTGGCCCGGATACTGCCCGGGCTCGTCCCTGACGCGATGGGCTGGCCTGCCGCGGGAGACGTCCAGGCCGGGCAGCTGCTGGAACTGGTAATCGGCTTGCTTCAACGGCTGTCGGCCATCCGCCCGGTTGTGCTCGTGCTTGAGGACCTGCACTGGGCCGACCAATCCACCCTCGAACTGGTGGCCGCCCTGATCCGCTCGCTACGGGAAATGCGGCTGCTGCTTATCGCCACCTACCGTTCGGATGAGCTGCATCGCCGTCACCCACTGCGACCGCTGCTCAACGGCTGGGGCCGCGTCCAGATGGTGAACCGCATCGAGCTGGACCGGTTCCGACGTGACGAGGTCGCCGCACAGCTGACCGCGATCCTGGCTGCTGAACCGGGGCCAGGGTTGACCGACTTGATCTTTGACCGGTCCGACGGAAACGCCTACCTGGTGGAGGAGCTCATCGGCGCGGTCCGTCGTGGCGGCGACCCTGCGAAGCTGCCGCCGTCGCTGGCCGAGGTGCTGCTCAGCGGCGTGGACTCGCTAAGTCCGGCAGCGCGCGGGCTGCTGCAGGTGGTCTCGGTGGCCGGACGGGGGGTGCCCGGCCCGCTGCTGGCCCACGTGGCCGGGCTGGAGGAGCCAGCGTTGCTGGCTGCCTTGCGGGAGGCGGTGGATGCGCACCAGCTCGTTATCGATGAGTCCAGCCATGGATACTCGTTCCGGCACGCGCTGACCCGGGATGCCGTCTACGCCGACATGCTCCCGGCGGAGCGGGCCCGGATTCATGCCATCTACGGGGAAGCCCTAACCGAGAATCCCCAGCTGGCCGGAGATGACATCGCGGTGCCTGCTGCCCTCGCCCATCATTGGTATGCCGCCCACGACCTGGCACGAGCGCTGCCTGCCTCGATTTCTGCGGGCAGGGCCATGGCCTCTTACGCTCCGGCGGAGGCGCAGCGTCACTTTGAGCGGGCGCTGGAGATCTTGCCCCGGGATCCGGCGGCGCGGCCGAATGATCTCGACCAGGCTGAGCTGGCTTGCCTGGCCGCCGAAGCCGCGCACCTGGCGGGCGCGCTTGATAGGTCGCTGGCCTTGTTCGACCAGGCCATCGCCAACCTGCCTGCTGAGCAGGATCCCCTCCGCCAGGCGATGATGATGGAACGCCGCGCCTTGGTGCTACGCGACCTGGGCCGGGTGGCGGAAGCGGCCGCCCAACTCGAATCTGCGCTGGCCTTGCTGCCGTCGCAGACGGTGAGCCGCGGGGATGCGGTGATCTTGACCTCGCTGGCCGACGCCCTGATGCGCGAATCGAAGTGGAAGGCAGCGGCCGATGCGGCGCGGCGCGCCATCGTGGCGGCCAGGGCGACGATGGCGAAGAAAGAGGAGGCGGACGCCTCCATCACTCTCGGGGTCCAGCGCTCCTACCTGGAGGCGACGGACGATGGCCCGGAAATGACCCGCTCCGGGCTGGCTCTGGCCCTGACCGTGAACGCGCCCATTACGACCTTGCGCGGCTACGTAAACCTGTCCGATGTGCTGGAGCTCCGGGGCAGGCACGCCGAGTCGGCACAGGTGGCGAGGGAAGGACTCGTCCTCGCCCGGCGCGTCGGCATGACCAGGACGATGGGATCCCTCCTCACCGGCAACCTGGCCGAGGCACTGCTCAAGGCGGGCCAGTGGGCCGAGGCGGGAAGGCTCGTGGCCCAGGCGCTCACGCTCCAGCCCGAGGGGGTCTTCGAAGCCACCTTGCTGCTGACACAGGCTGAGCGCGAGGCCATCAGCGGCCGCTACGACCGCGCAGAGGCGAACCTGCGGGCGGCGTACCAGGCGCTGGGCCGCACGCCCGAGGCACAGTACGCTCAGCGTGCCAGCTACATCGCCACCCTGCTCGCCCTCGGCCGCGCAGACCTGGCGGCGGCCCGGCCGATCATCGACAAGTACCTACCGGAAACCCTGGCCGGGGCGGCTCGCTACAGGTGGCCATTGCTCTGGCTGGGCATCCGGACCGAGGCGGAGGAAGCCGTCCTGGCCCGGGCCCGCAGGGAACCCGTCCCCAGCCAGAGCACGGAACGCAGTGAGGCGCTGGCCGGGCAGGCGGCCGACCAGGTGAAGATGGCCACGCCTGCCCGTGGTTACCAGGCGCTGTTCGAGGCCGAGCGGGCGCGCGCCCTCGGTGAGGACGGGCCCACACAGTGGGAGGCGGCCATCGCGGCGTGCGAGACGGCCCATGACCCGTACCCGTTGGCGTATGCCTGGCTTCGCCTGGCCAAGGTCAATGCCATGGCGGGCGAGCGGCCCGCCGCAGCCCGCGCGGCCACGCAGGCCCGGGTTATCGCCGACCGCGTTCAGGCAGAGCCCATCGCCGCCGAGGTTGCCGCGCTGGCCCGCCGGGCGCGGCTGACCCTGGACGGGCTGCCGGACGGCGACACGGAACCCGCCGACGCGCCCGCGGACGGACTGACCCGGTTCGGTCTCACCAGCCGCGAGCGTGAAGTGCTCGGGCTAGTGGCCGAGGGACAGTCCAACCGTGAGATCGCGCGGATCCTCTTCATCAGCCCGAAGACTGCGAGCGTGCATGTGTCCAGCATCCTGGCCAAGCTCGGGGTGGCAGGACGGGTGGAAGCCGCGACGCTGGTCGCCCGCCTTGACCAAGCCGAGCACTCCGGCACCTGACCGGGCCGTTACTATGCGCGCCGGGCCGGCAGATGACGAACCTGCACGACTCGGCCGAGATGCTCCTGCAGCTGACCGCCTCACCGCCACCTACCACATCCGGGAACCGCTGATCGTCTTCTACGAGGCCGTGCCGAGGCGCGGTACTACAGGAGACTGACGTCAACGGTGACCGTCTGATCGCCCGGGCTGATCGTGAGCTGCGAGCCGACGCTCGCGATGCCGGTCCCGGTGACGGTGATCGTCACGCTCTGGCCGGCTGCGAGGGTACCCGACTGCTGCGACACAGCGACGCTGCCGAGCAGCCCGGAGGGCACCGAGATGGACCAGGACACCGGGCCGCCGTCCGCGGTCATGGTGAATGAACTGCTCGACCCCACCGTCAGCGCGATGTTGCTCGTTGAGACGCTGAGCGTCCCCTCAGCCGGCGCGGATGGCGACGAGCCAGCCCCGCCGCTGCCCGAACTTGTGCTGGCGGTGCCAGTGGAAGTGGTCGGTGCCGCGCTGGAGGGGGAGCCCGTCTGCGTCGCCAGCGAGGCGCTGCTCGCGGATGAGCCGCCGCTACCCGAGCTCGACGTCGTCGCGCTGCCCGTGGGCGTTGATCGCGACGCGCTCCCCGTCCGCGACGAGGGCGACGGCGATGCCGAGGGCGTCGTGCCGGACGGCTTCGCGTGGCCTGGCTTATGATTCGAAACGATCTTGTCGGACGGCGCACCCGCGTGCGCGCCGGTGCTCCCGATGGCCGGCGACGCCACCCCGGCCGGACTCGGCCCGGAAGCGGCATCCGTGGTCCGCGCGGTGCCGTGCCCCTGCATGACCCAAGCGGTTGACGTTGCCGCGAGGGCCACCGTCCCGACGGCCGCCACCTTGAACGGCGCCCGTGCGAGACCGCCCCGGCCGGCGACCGGCCGGGGGAAGCCGTCGGGGCCGAACGAGATGCGCCGGCCGAGGACCTTGTTCCAGCGGGCCACCGGGTTGTCCTTGGAGGTCATCTGGTAGACCTGCTCCCACAAGCCGGCCGGGGCGGGTCCGGTCTCGGACCGGGCGTCCGATGCCTCGTTGAGCAGCCCGCGAGTGGACAGGAAGGGCAGCAGCGTCGGGCGCAGCTGCTCACGGTAGCGTTCGGTGCAGACCGTGCACCTGGCTGTGTGCCGGCTCAGCCGGGCGCGCAGGTCGGGAGTGAGGTTGCTGCTCCGATCGGCGAGCATGGCCTCAAACGCGTGACAGCCCCCGCGCCAGGACCAGCCCATGAGGATCACGCCAACTGAGACCTCAAGCTGGTCACGCGCCCTGCTGAACAGCACGTGCGCGTTGCGCCGGGATATCCCTAGCACCAGGGCGATCTCCGCGAGATCCAGGCCGTGCCATACCAGTTGCATGACGTCGCGCTCGGCGCGGTCAAGCCCGGCGAAGGCGGCGTGCAGCAGCGTGTGCAACTGCCGGAGCTCACCCGTGTTCAGCTGCTTGACAGCACGCCGCAGGCGCTCGCTCTCACCGGGCTCCGGCCTAGCCTGAGACCGTGAGGATCGCAGCCGGCGCCGGCACTCGATCCGCGCCACGGCGTACAGCCACGCACGAAGCCGCCCCTGCGCTGGCAGCACCTCCAGCTTGGACGCCGCGACGACGAAGGTGTCGGCCACCGCCACGGACGCGCTGTCCTCTTCCCGCAGCATCGACCGGCAGTACGACCAAAGCAGGTCCCCGTACTTGCGGTAGGCCTCGGCAAGCGCCTCTGGCTCGCCACCAACAATCGACGCGGCAAGCTCGCTATCTTGCATGCGCCACACTGTACCGACATGTTCGCTATCAAGTAATAAAAACAGAACATGACGCATTGTCCCTGTTCCCGCAGGCGGCAGGCCCCCGGCGCCCGCCAGGACCTGGCGAGTGGGGACGCGATGGTGTCGAGGCCGGCGTAGGAGGGCCGGGTTGGCGGCGTTCACCAGGGTCCAGACGGTGGCTCACCGTCCCGGCCAGGCTCCTATACCGGTCAGGCTCGCATGGTTACTCCGCGGGGTTGCCGATCTTCTGTGGCAGGTTGGGGAAGAGATCCATGGCGTTCGTGCGGCCGATCTTGAGTCGGTCGTTCTCGCTGATGTCGGCGTGGTCGAACCATTCGGCCGCGGCCCGCATGGATTCGTAGGGGTAGTCGCTGGAGAACAAGACGTGGTCGACGCCGAGTTCGGTCAAGGCGTTGTTCAGCGCCGGGGTATGGAAGTTCCTGCTGGTGGTGACGTAGAGGTTCGCCTGCAGGTACTCGCGAAGCGGCTTCCTGGTCTTGATCCGGTCTCCCATGACGCTGAGGCGGTGCTCGATGCGCCACATGAAGGGCGGCAGGGTCTCGCCGAAGTGCCCGAGAATCAGCTTCAGGTCGGGGAAGCGGTCGAACAGGCCGCTGGTGAAAAGCCGCAGCGCGTGGGTGGCGGTCTCGACCGTGAACTCCCAGACGGCCCCCATCAGCTCCGGGTGGCCCTCGTAGATGCCCGCGTTGGCGGGCAGCGGGTTGCGCGGGTGCAGGTAGACCGGCACGCCGAGCGACTCGGCGGTCTCCCAGAACGGGAGGTAGCGCTCGTGGTCGTAGTACAAGCCCTTGCCGTCGGGAGTGTCGGTGAAGCCGTTGACCATGACACCGGGGAACCGGAGCTGAGTGGCACACCGTTCCAGTTCCGCGATGGCGGCCTGGGGGTCTTGCAGAGGCAAGGTGGCCATGCCGCCGTACCGGGTCGGGTTGGCCGCGACGATCTCGGCGAGAGCGTCATTGACCTGGCGGGCGAGCGTGACGGCCACCGCGGGATCGGTCACGGCCTGCAGGCCGGGAGCGGTCAGGGACAGCAGGGAATAGCCGATGCCTGAGGCGTCCATCTCCCCCAGTCGCTCGTCCGCCAGGTCGAGCAGCTGGCGCCTGATCTCGATCATTCGCTGCGGGTTTTCGTAGGGCGGAAGTTCGTGGTCGAACTGGGGGAGGTTGAAGTGCTCCTCGAACCCGATCTTGTCTTGCATGGCATCCTCCCAGGACGCTTATTGAAGCTGCCTTCCATATTGAAGGCACCTTCAACATAGAAGGCAGCTGGTATGATGTCAAGCGTGAACGACGCACCAGCCACGCCGGCCCCCGTGGACTTCGGCGTGAACCTCAAGCGCGCCCAGCACCTGCTGGCGCTGCGCATCGACGACGCACTGCGCCCGATGGGCCTTAATCTTGGGCTGTGGTCAGTCTTGCGTGAAGTCGCCCGCACTCCTGGCGCGTCGGCATCCGAGCTGGGCCGCACGTCCTTTCACACCTCGCAGACCGTGGGCGGGCTCCTGCAGCGCCTGCAGGAGCAGGGGCTAGTCGACCGCAGCAGCGGCCGGGGCCGGATCGTGGAGAACCACCTGACCCCGCGGGGAGCAGAGGTGGCGCGCCAAGCGACTGCGGCGGCGGATGATGTCATCCGCGACGCCCTTGCGCACGTCGATGCCGCGCACACCGAGCAAGCCGGCCGGTTCCTCATCGAATTCATCTCGGTGCTGACCCCCTGACCCGAAGGCGAGTGACCATGCCTCACGCGGGCCGTGCCCGCCTTCGGTCCCAGCGGGCCACCGGCGGCTGGCGATAACTCGGTGCGCAGGGCCGAGGCGGTCCTGATCCCGGCCGCCCATCCGGCGGGGGCGAGCGCGCTGACGACGGCGATGACCAGTCCGGTCAGTGCCAGCAGCACCAGCTCCGCGGGGCTGTAGACGTTATAGGCCCCCGGAGGGAAGGCGGTCTGCGCGCCGTTGCCCATGATCGGCAGGATGGCGTTGTGCAGGGCGATCCCGGCCGGGACCGCGATCAGGCCAGTCGCGGCGACCGTGGTCACCACCATCGCGATGGCTTGCCGGGGCGTCATTCCGACTGCCTTGAACACGCCGAGGTCGTGGACCCGTTCCCGGGTCATGAGCACGACGGTGTTCAGCACGCCAAGGGCCGCGACGACCACCAGCAGCAGCGTGAGGATGAGGACCAGCCCGCTGATGATCTGCAGCAGGATGCCGCTGCCCGTGCCGACCTGGTGGTAGTCCCCCGGCGGGAGCTTGGCGAAGACCTCGTTCTGGTAGCTTTGCGCGTTCACGCCCGGCCGCAGGCCCACGTAGAACATCTGCGCGCTGGCACCGGACGGGTCGAGCGCCGTCACCGAGGACAGGCTCGTCAGCAGCTGGGGGTCATTGCCCGGGAGGAAGACCTCGCCGGCGATTGTCAGCGCGACGGCGCGGCCGTCATCGGTGAGGGTGAACGTGCCTCCCAGCCGCTTGCCGGTCGCGTGGAGGAAGGAGGTGTTCACCACGGCCCCGCCGGCGCCGTACCAGTGCCCGGAGATCAGGGCATAGCCGATCCAGCTCGCGTCACCGCCGAAGGCGGTCACCGCGGCCGTGCCCGCCATTCCGGTGACCCCGAAGCGGTCATCAGATTCCGTGACGTAGTGCAGGGTGCCGGGCTGGGCCCGGATCACCGCGGCCATATCGGCCTGCTGCGCGGCCACCGACGGCTGCCCCGGGGACGGCTGCTGCCCGGACTGCCCGGCCAGGCCGATCTGCACGTGCTGGATGGCGGCTAGCGTCATGTCAGTCCCCACCCGGTTGAGCGACGTCCCCAGGCCGATGCCGAACGTCACCGCGACCGCCCCGAACAAGATCGCCGCGAGCGTCACGAGCGTGCGGCCGGGCCGGGCGAACGGCCCGGCCAGGCCGAGCGTCAGCGGGCGCGGCAGCACGCGCGCCCGCCCGAGCAGCCGGAGCGCGCCGTAGCCGTGCGATGGCCGAGGCGCACGCCCGGTGGCGATCGCCTGCACCGCGTTCAGCCGCCCGGCACGGGAGGCAGGCACCAGCGCGGCGACGGCGGCCAGCAAGGCAATGGCCAGCGGCATCGCCAGGTCCACCCACAACGGGATGGACTGGGGGGCGACCTCGAACACCTGCGAGGTCTGGCTAAGCACCGGTCCGGCCAGCAGGTTCGCGATCACCGCGCCGGCCGCGACCCCGGCAATGCCGGGGACCGTCACCTGCAGCACGTAGACCCACGTCACCTGCGCGGGGGTGAAGCCCACGGACTTCAGCAGGCCGATCCGGCGGGTGCCCGCGCTCACCGCGCCGCTGATCACATTGACCTCGATCAGCACGGACATCACCAGCCCGATCACGCCGAACGTGACGAGGAACGGTACCCACGGCACTATGCTCTCGTTCTCCTGCGCCTTGACCGCGAGCCACGACTCGGCGCCGGCCACCGATCTGTCCGGCAGCGCACGGCTCACGGCCGCCACGCCGGCGTTCACCGCCGCGCTGGAGCCGGCACTGGCGAATCGGTAGAGCATCTGCTCCGTCGGCGGCCCTAGCGCGGCCATCTGGGCCGGAAGCACCCAGCCGTCCGCCGTGTTGGTCACCGAGGTCCCCACCCCGACAACGGTGAGCCTCGGGCTACCTGGCACACCGGTGAGCGTGATCACCACGCCCAGGCCGACGCTTGCCCCGGATCCTGTGTCGGCCAGGTTACGGGAGACGACGACCTGCCCGTCGGCTGTCGGCCAGTGCCCCGACGATAGCACGATATCGTCCACTGGCCCGCCCGCCGAGGACCGCCCGGCCAGCGTGAACGCCTGGAACACCACGCCCGGCGTGTCGGGCACCGCGGCCGACGCGCTGACCGTGGCCTCAGCGAACGGTCCGGCGGCGGCCGTCACGCCGGCCACCCGGCCGGTCGCGGCCAGTTCGGCGGACGTCGCCTTCCCCGCGTTCACGGCGAGGGCGGCATCCGCGCCGTGCTGCGCGGCGAACGCATGGTCGAACGGCGCGTCCGAGGCCACCAGCAACCCCGCCGCCAGCGTTGCGGCCGCGGACGACGCCAGCAGGACCAGCCCGACGGCCAGTGCCTGCACTCGCCGCCCGGCCAGCCCGCCGCGCAGGGCGGTCCGCACCGCCCTCATGCCGAGGCCACCGCGGTCGCGATCTGGCCGTCCACGATGCGGATGACCCGCCTGGCGTACCGGGCGGCGAGAGCGGGGTCGTGCGTGACAAGGATGAGCGTCTGCCCGGTCCGGTTCAGGTCGAGCAGCAGTTCGCCAATCTCGTCGCCGGCCGCCGTGTCCAGCGCCCCGGTCGGCTCGTCCGCGAGCAGCAGCGGCGGCCGGTTCACCAGCGCCCGCGCGATCGCGACCCGCTGCCGCTCTCCGCCCGACAGCCGGGCCGGATAGGCGTTGCGGTGCTTGTCGATCCGCAGCGCGGCCAGCAGCTCATCCAGCCGGGCGCGCGCCCTGGCGGCCGGCACCCCGGCCAGCTGGGCGGGCAGCAGCACGTTGTCCGCGACCGTCATGTCGTCGAGCAGGTTGAAGAACTGGAAGATCATCCCGATCTGCCGCCGCCGGAACCGCGCGAGCCCGGTCTCATTGAGCTCGCCGACCTGCACGTCACCGACCCGGACCGTGCCACTGGTCGGCCGGTCAAGGCCAGCGATCAGGTTGAGCAGCGTCGACTTCCCGCTGCCGGACGGGCCCATCAGGGCGACGGACTCGCCCGGCCCCACATCCACCGAGACATGCGCCACGGCGGGGCTCTTGTCGCCGTCGTACTGTTTGGTCACATCGGAAAGCTGCACCAAGGCATCCATTGACGGTCAGGGACAGCACGCGCGAGCGGCCGTGTCCCATGCTCCTTCCAGTCCGTGGTCAGCACCTGTCCGACAGGTGCTCTACGGCTAGCCTGGCCGGCTGGGTGTGGCGTCGTTGTGCCCTGCGGCCGGCAGGCTCACCCTGACGGCGAGCCCGCCATCGGCCAGTGCCCGCAAGTCAAGCTCGCCGCCGTGGGTGGCGACGATGGCCCGGACGATCGACAATCCGAGACCGGAATTCTTCCCGGTTCGCTGCTGCCCGGCCCGGCGGAACGGCTCCAGGAGGCCGTCTAGCTCCGCGTCCGCGATCTTTGGACCGCTGTTGGAAACCTCAAGGAGCACGCGGTCCCCGTCGGTGCCGGTGCGGACGGCGACAAAGCCGCCTAGTCGGTTGTACGTGACTGCGTTGGTGATCAGGTTGCCGACGAGCTCGCCTAGCAGTGACGGGTCGCCCTGCGCCAACGCCTCGCACAATCCTGGGCGAATGGCCAGGTCCTGAGCGCGTGCCGTCTCTGTCGCCGTGGCCAGTGCCTGCTGCGCGATCTGGTCAAGCGGCACCGGTTCCCGTTCCCCGGGCGCGAGCATGCCCCTGGTGAGTGTCAGCAGCCGCTCCAGCAGCCGCTCGCAGCTGAGCACGGTACGCCGCAGCGTGCTAGCGGCGTCGTGAACCTCATCCGGTGACGGTCGTGGGCCGGTGAGCAGTAGGTCGAGCTCGGCGCGCATCACGGCCAGCGGGGTGCGCAACTGGTGGGCCGCGTTGGCGGCGAACAGCTGCTGGTCGGTGAACGCGGCCTCTAGCCGGGCCAGCATCGCGTCGAAGGTCCCGCCCAGCTCGGTGAGCTCGTCGGCCGGACCATCCAGCGCTAGCCGCTCGTGCAGGCCTTCACCGGTGATCCGCCGTGCCGTGTCAGTGATCTGGCGTAGCGGCCGCAACATGCGCCCCGCCACCAGCCACGCCAGTCCGCAGGCGATCGCCACGAGGATCGGCAGTATGACGCCGTACTCGACGAGTAGGCCTGCAATGTCCGGCCCGTGCAGCGACACTGAACGGCTCTGGGCGACCGCGGGCGTGGCCGGGCCAGAGACCGCGGTGTGGATGGTGATGACGACGAGCAGGTAGCTGACGGCTAGCAGCACGACTCCGGTCAGCACGACCAGCGCCGCGAGCAGCAGCGCCAGGCGAACCCGGACAGTCAGGCGGAACGGAAGCCTCACCGCGCGATCCGGTAGCCGGAGCCGATCAGGGTCTGGATCGGGTCCGGCTCGCCCAGCTTCCGGCGCAGCTTCTTGACCGTGGTCCGTACCGCGCTCGTGAACAGGTCAGCGTTCTCATCCCACACCTTCTCCAGCAGCTCCTCAGCGCTGACCACCCGCCCTTCGGCCGCCAGCAGCACCTCCAGCACGGCGGCCTCCTTGCGTGCCAGCTCCAGCGGTCGCCCGAGCCGGCTGGCCACCCGAGTAGCCGGGTCCAGGCGGATCCCGGCCCCCTCGAGCACCGGCGGCCGCACCGCGGCGGGCCGACGGGCCAGCGCACGCACCCGGGCAATCAGCTCGACAAAGTCAAACGGCTTGGCCAGGTAGTCATCCGCGCCTAGCCCCAGCCCCTCTGCGGCCCGGCGCGGCCCGCTCGCCGCGGTGAGCATCAGCACCCGGGTCCCGATCCCCCGAGCCCGCAGCCTGCGGCACAGCTCATCACCATGCAGCACCGGCAGGTCTCGGTCCAGCACCACGACGTCATAGTCGGACGCCTCCAGCTTGAACCAGCCCTCGCCGCCATCCAGGGCAACGTCGACCGCCATGCCGTCCCGGCGCAGTCCCCGCGCAAGCACGCCAGCCAGGTCCTCGTGGTCCTCGATCACAAGTACGCGCATACCGCTCACCCACCGTGACTGTCTCGTGGTCTTGTTCCAGTCGGCTGGGCTACAAGCATTCTCATGTCATCCGTCAGGGCATCCTCCCTGTCCCCATCATGACCCGACCTGCCCATCGTCGGCTACCGCGTGTGGCCTCCTCGTGTCCTCTTAGCCGTGGCAACGCGACCGGTGGCCGGACGGGCCCTGCAGCCTCGGAGTGCTGCACCGGCCGACGGAAATCTGCAGCACGCGGTCTTGACGTCCACCCGATTTTATGTCTAGCGTTATGTATCTCGATACCTATCGCAATGAGGAGACAGGCTATGGCTAGCAACGGGCGCAAGCGGGCGATCACCGAAGAGGAGTACGCGACCGTGCTGCCGACCATGCCCGACGTGACGTCGAGCTCAGAGTCGGCGAAGGTGCTGACCGCCGACGAGTACTTCAAGGTCGTCCACAAGCAGGACACCCGCCCCGCCTTCTGGAAGTGGGCGGACGTCAAGCAGACCCTGGACCAGCTGGCCGCCGAGCCGTTGCGCGAGGCCGAGCGCCGCTTCTGCACCACGATCAACAGCGACACCGGTGAGCTGAACGGTGCGACGCCGTTCATCTTCATCGGCTGGCAGATCATCCACCCGGGCGAGGTCGTACCGCCGCACCGGCACAACTCCGTCGCGATCTACCACATCCTGCAGGGCAAGGGCTACACCACGGTCCAGTCCGCCAGTGACACGTGGGCGAAGTACCACTGGGAGAAGGGCGACACGCTCGCCTGCCCGTCGTGGGCCTACCACGCCCACTACGTCGAGGGCGACGAGGACGCGATCATGTACGTGGTACAGGACATGCCGATGCTTGCCGCGAACCGGACCCTGTTCTGGGAGGAGCCGCTCGGGCAGGAGAACATCCGGCACGAGGTCGCCGGCAACAGCCGGTCCTGGAGCATCACCCGCACCGACGTCGCGGAGTGAGCTCGATGCCGGAATACCTGCGCCTCGGGCCGGACGCCACGTCGCCCGGCGGTTATCTGGCGCTGCCGAGGACGGACGGCCGATCGCCGTCGATCCTGCTGACGACGGCGATCGCCGGGATCAACGACTACATCGAGCGGGTCGCGCAGCAGTTCGCCGCCGAGGGCTACCTTGCCCTCGCGCTGGACTACTACGCCCGCGCTGGTGGCCCGCCGGACCTGAGCGGCCCGGACAAGATCATGGCGGCGGTGGCCGATCTCAACGATCCCGTCGTGCTGAACGACATGTCGCTGGCGATCGACTGGCTGCGTGCCCGGCCGGACTGCGACGGCCGGGTGGGCAGCGTCGGGTTCTGCATCGGTGGCACGTACTCCCTGCTGGCGGCGGCGGAGTTCCCTGAGCTTGCGGCGGCGGTCTGCTACTACGGGACGCTGCGCTACACGGAGCACAACGAGAAGAAGCCGCGTAGCCCACTGGAGGCAGCCGCGGACGTGATGGCTCCGGTGCTCGCCCACTACGGCGACGAGGACCACCTGGTGCCGCAGGCCGATGCCAAGGAACTCGCCAGCGGCCTCAAGGGCAAGCCGGCTCAGGTCTACACCTATCCCGGAGCCGGCCACGCCTTCCACGAGGACTTCCGCCCTCAGGCGCACCGGCCGGTGGCCGCCGCGGAAGCGTGGCAGCGCACGACGACGTTCCTGCGCTACTACCTCACCTCCGAGTACACGGCCACGGCATGATCGACACACCCTTGCCCCCCGACGAGGGGTGGGTGCGGCTGGCTAGCCTGGACCGCCTGCCGTGCGGGCGAGCGGTCCAGGTGGACATCGACGGGCAGCAGGTCGCCCTCTTCCATACCGAGGGCGGCCTGCGGGCCATCGACGGGCTGTGCCCGCACCTGGGCGGCGAGCTGTCCGGCGGCGCCTTCGACGATGCCGAGGTGACCTGCCCCGGCCATGCCTGGCGCTACGACCTGCGCACCGGCCAACGACAAGACCGAGAAGGACAACCCATCCATGTCTACCCAACACGTATCGTCGATGACTGGATCTGGCTCGCCGTCCCGGTACGCCGCTGACCACGCCACGATCGACCGCATCCAGGCGCGGCTGGTCACCGTGCCGCTGGGGGCGGCGCGGGGCGGGTCCGGCGCCACCCAGCTCCAGCTCGTCCACCTGACCGTGACCGACAGCGACGGTGCCGAGGGAACGGGATTCACGTTCTCCCTGGGCTCAGGCGCCGAAGCGGTCCTCGCCATGCTGGAAGCGGTACACGCGCCGGCGGTCGCCGCACTGCCGCTGTGGCAGTGGGACCGCACGTGGTACCACCTGCGCGCAAGCACCCACCGACTAGGCACCGGCGTCACGCAGCTGGCCACCTCCGCCATCGACATCGCGGTGTGGGACCTGCGGGCGCGGCGGGCCGGCCTGGCGCTGCACCGATTGCTGGGCAGCAGGCGGGACACGATCCCGATCTACGGCAGCGGCCGGGCAACGCACGCGATGTCCGCGGACGAGCTCGTGGCCGGCGCGCAGGCGTACGTCGATGAGGGTTACACCGCGATCAAGTTGCGCGCCGGCTTCCACAGCCCCGCTCGCGACGTCGCACGGACGGCGGCCGTGCGCGACGCCGTTGGGCCGGACATCACCATCATGATCGACTGCAACCAGCGGCTCGACCTGGCGACAGCGCAGTGGCTGGCCGTCCGGCTGGCCGATCTCGACGTGCACTGGCTGGAGGAACCACTGCCGGCCGGTGACATCGACGGACACCGTGCGCTGGCCGGCCGGTCGCCGGTGCCACTCGCCGTCGGCGAGCACCTGCTCGGCCTCGCCGCCTTCGTGCCGTACGCCGGGACGGCCAGCGTGTTCCAGCCGGACGCGCCGCTCACCGGTGGCGTGTCTGAGTTCCTGCGGATCGCGGCGCTCGCCGAAGCACACGGCGTCGCGATCTCCCCGCACTTCCTGCCCGAGTTCCACGTGCAGCTGGCCGCGGCCTCGACCACGACCACCTGGGTCGAGCACTTCCCGCTCCTGGATGACCTGCTCACGGACGTGCTGCACCCGCACGACGGCGTAGTCGACGTGCCGGCCACCCCGGGGCACGGCATGGCCTGGAACGAGGACGCGCTGGCCCGCTACATCACAGGACGCCTGGACACAGGAAGGGCCGCATGAGACTGGCACTGTACGACGACTACCGGCTGGGCACGGTCGACACGGTGGCCCGCGCCATCACCCCGGTCGCCATCGACACCGAGACCCACAGTCCTGACCCGCTCGGGGCGGGCTGGTGGGTCCGGCTGTGCCGCGACCTGACCGAGGGCGCGAAGCTATCAGTGACCGGCGAGCCGCGGTCCCTGGCCGACGTGACCCTGCGGGCACCGGTGCTCAACCCGGGCAAGGTGATCGCCGCCGCTTCCAACTACGGCTCCCACATCGCCGAGATGCGCGACAAGGTGCTGCCAAGGTCCGGGGTGACGGGGCAGGCCTGGCTGTTGGACTTCGACGTGTTCCTCAAGGCGCCGTCGTCGATCGTCGGCCCGGACGATCAGATCGTGCTGCCGCACGACGTGGTGGCCGAGGGCAAGGAGATCCACCACGAGGGCGAGCTGGCGATCGTAATCGGTCGCGGCGGCCACCGCATCGCCGAGGAGGACGCGCTCGGCCACGTGTTCGGTTACCTGGTCGGGCTGGACATGACGGTCCGCGGCAACGGCGACCGGTCGCGGCGCAAGAGCTACCCGTCGTTCACACCCCTCGGGCCGTGGGTGACCACCCTCGACGACGCCGGTGACTGGCGCGAACTGTCCATCGAACTCGACGTCAACGGTGAGGTCAGGCAGCAGGTCTCGTGTGCCGACATGCTCGTGTCAGTACCCGGAATCGTCGCCTACGCCTCGAAGGTCATGACGCTCGAACCCGGTGACGTCATCCTGACCGGCGCCCCGCCCGGGGTCGGCCCGATCACCGACGGCGACACGGTGCACGTGCGGATCGACCGGCTCGGCGATCTGCGACTGCCGGTGGTTACCGAGACGGTCGCCGCGAACTGAAGCCCAAGGTCGCGCGGACGGGCACGCTACCTGTCGTCATAGGTCAGCCGATACTGTTAAAGGAACAGACCGGACGGCCTCGGGACCACGGAGGGAGTGATCATGTCATTGCGGCATGCGTTGCTCGCACTCCTGACGGCGGAGCCGATGACCGGCTACGACCTGGTGAAGTACTTCGATGGCACGATCGCCAACATGTGGAGCGCACCGCACAGCCAGATCTATCCGGAACTGCGGCGGATGGAAGCCGACGGGCTGATCGACGTCCGGGTCGTGCCCCGCGGCGAGCGGGCGCAGAAGCGCGAGTACGCCGTCAACGAGAACGGGGTGGCCGCGTTCAAGGCGTGGCAGCACGAGCTCGTCGGCTACCAGCCCGAACGGGACGTCTACCGGCTGCGCTCGGCGCACTTCGAGCTGTCCACCTATGACGCGGCCCGGCGACAGCTGACCGAGCACCGCAACCACTACACGAAGCTGCTCACGGACACGCGCCAGTTCGTCGCCGACATCGAGGCGCGGCGGGTTCCGCTGCTGCAGCAGCGGCTGAAGCAGCGACCGGAAGCCGAACACGAGGCCATCATCGGGTTCAAGCTGTTCGCGTTCCACGGCGAGATCACCAAGGCCGAAGCCGAGATCGCGTGGGCCAAGGAGGGGCTCGACCTCCTCGACGACCTCGAACAACGCGGCGTGCCGCTATACGGCGAGCAGCCGGCCGAGCCCGCGTCGCAGCCCGGCCGGAAGGCGTAGCTGGCCTCGTGCCCCAGCAGGGCAAGCACCAGACCGTGCCGGTCGTTAACCGAACTGTATGTCCACCCGCCCCCGCACCACCACCCTTCATCCGAGGAGCGCCATGTCTGCCACCCGTCCTACCCAGCTCCCAGATCCGAGCGCGGACCTGGGCCTGCACGGGGCACGTGCCGTCGTCACAGGAGGCACCCGCGGCATCGGCGCCGCCACAGTGCAGCGCCTGGTCGCAGCGGGCGCACACGTGGTCGCCGTCGCTCGCAACCGAGCCGCAGTCCCCGCCGGAGTGCACCTGGTGACCGCCGACCTGAACCCTCCCAGCGGTCCCGAGCAGGCGGCAGCCGCGGCACTCGACCTTCTGGGCGGCATCGACGTGCTCATCAACAACGCCGGGCGCAACACCCAGGTACCCGACGGCGTCCTCACCGCCACGGACGAGGACTGGGCGGCCAACCTCGAAGCCAACCTGATGTCCGCCGTCCGCCTCGACCGCGCTCTTGTCCCGCACATGACCGCACAGGGCCGCGGGGCAGTCGTCCACGTGTCATCGAACGCCGCCCGCTACCCCCAGCCCAACGGCGCTCCGTACGCCGCCGCCAAGGCCGCACTCAACTCCTACAGCAAGAGCCTCGCGCTCGCCTGCGGCTCGCACGGCGTCCGGGTCACCGCGGTCATGCCCGGGCTCATCGAGACCGACGCCGTGGAAGCAAGCCTGCGACGGGCGGCAGAACGCACCGGCCAAGACCTGGAGACCATCCGCACGGAGTTCCACCAGCGCCTGGCCGCACCTCTCGGCCGCCCCGGCCGGCCCGAGGAGGCCGCCGAGCTGATCGCCTTCCTCGCCTCCCCGCGTGCCTCTTACCTCACCGGCATCGCCGTCTCGGTCGACGGGGGCATCCTCCCTACCCTCTGACGCGCGGGGTCGCCGCCCATCGCTGCCCGGCCAGTCCGGCCAGGCCCGCGACGGCGAGCACCATGATGAAGACCATGTAGTCGCGGGCGGCGCTGACGAGCCCGCCGCCGTCGACCGCGAGGACGCCGGCGACGCCCGCGGGTATGCCCATGCCGCAGTAGCACACAACGTACAGGACCGAGAGAATCGCGGCTCGCTCATGCGGGGCCGCGAGCGGGGCCACGGTGCGAATGCCGCCCTGGAACCCGGCGCCGAATCCAACGCCGGCGATTACGGTGCACAGGAAGAACCCGGCCGCCGAGGACTCCTGGACTGCGGCCAGCGTGCCTGCCCCTGCCAGCACAAGCACCGCGATACCGATCAGCATCACGGTGCGGGGAGGCGTGCGGTTAAGGAGGATAGTGGCCAGCGAGCCGGCGATGGCGAGGAGGAAGAACCCGAGGCCGCCGACGACCGCCGACGCGGAGCCGGTCAACTGGCGGGCGAGCGCTGGCCCGAGCGAGCCGTAGAAGCCGGCCAGCGCCCAGACGGCGAACAAGACGGGCGCGGCCGCGATCATGGCACCGCGAGCACCCGGCGGAACCGCGAGCTCCGGCGCGAGGGCGGCGCGCAGGCCCGGTCTGCGAGCGGCTGTGTCCCGCATCAGGACCACCCCGACGCCCTGTAGGACGAAGACACCGATGAGCACCAGGAACACGAGGTGCGTCGGAGCACCGACGTATTGCACGAGCAGCCCGGATAGCAGCGAGCCGATCCCGGTTCCCATTCCTGGTGCGGCAGCGTTAGCGAGCGCACCGCGCCTTTGGTCGACGTCAAGCATTGCCGCGCCCAGTGCGCCCAGGGCCGCGCCGGTGCCAAGGCCCTGGATCACCCGGCCCGCGAGCAGGTCGGATACGCTGCCGGCGGTAGTGAGGACGGCCATCGCCACGACCAAGAGGGCAAGTGCGGCCACGAGGACCGGCCGACGCCCTGTGTAGTCAGAAACCCGCCCGAAGACGAGGAGGGCGAGGAGTACGGCAATCGCGTAGGCACCGAAGACCACCGTGGTCGTAATCGGGGAGAAGTGCCACTCGCTCGCGTAGGTGGCGTACAGCGGCGTAGGCGCACTGGACGCGGCCAGGCAAGACACGACGATCGAGGCCAGCAGCAACAGGCTGCCTGATCCAGCACGCCTGACGCTGACGACGCGGGTCACCTGGGTGGATTCAGTCATGCGTCTAGCGTCAGCCCGCTGCGACACCCGCCGCGAGTGGCAAGATTGCCTACTTCCGTTATGATACTGCCATGAGCACTCATCGGGTGGCAGTCCTGGCGCTGGATGGCGTGATCCCCATGGACCTGGCCATTCCGGCGCAGGTATTCGCCCCGCGACCTGGCACCGCCTACGAGCTGACGATGTGCGCCGTGACCGGCCAAGTCACCACCAGCGGTGGCTTCGCGCTGGCCGTCGACGGGAGACTCGACCAGGTCCGGGCGGCTGACACCGTGATCGTGCCGGGCTTCGAGCATCCGATCAGGACTTTCCCTCGGGATGTGCTTAGCGTGCTCGCCGAGGCACGTGACCAGGGGCGACGGGTGGTGTCGATCTGCAACGGCACCTTCGCGCTGGCCGCGGCCGGGGTTCTCGACGGACTCCACGCCACCACCCACTGGCAGCATGCCGACGACCTTGAGCGAGCGTTTCCAGCCGTGCATGTGGATCGCGACGTGCTCTACGTCGATGAGGGGAACGTGCTCACCTCGGCCGGGATGTGCTGCGGCATCGACCTGTGCCTGCACATCGTTCGCCGCGACCTGGGCGCCGTCGCGGCCAACGAGGTCGCCCGCCACCTCGTAGCCGCGCCGCACCGCGATGGGGGGCAAGCCCAGTACGTGCCCGCGCCGGTCGCGGCGGCCGATAACACCTCGCTAGCCGCCACTCGGGCCTGGGCCCTCGAGCGCCTCGACCAGCCACTCTCGCTCGTTCAACTGGCCCGGCAGGCCAACATGTCACAGCGCTCATTCATGCGCAGGTTCACCGCTGAGACAGGCACGACCCCCCTGCAATGGCTAGTCGGCGCCCGCGTGAACCTGGCGAGGGAACTGCTCGAGACCACTGAGCTACCGGTCGACCAGGTGGCCAGGGATTGCGGGCTGGGCTCAGCCGCCAACCTGCGGCTGTACTTCCGGCGCGCCCTGGACACCACTCCTACCGTGTACCGGCGTACCTTTACGCGCCGTAGCCCGTCCCCGAGCCTCGAAGCCGACTCCCCAGAGCGCGCCGCCTGAACCCGCCGGCGCGCGTGAGGCCGGTGGTTCCTGGTTCAGCACGACGCGGCGCCATCCCAGGCACCTGGGGTTATGAAACGCCTGCGACGCAGGGGGTTTAAGGCGGGCAAGCGGCGGGATAGCAAAGTCAGGGGAGGGACCATGGCTGGGAGCGGGGAGCAGATGAACGGTTACGATCCGGCCAGGTGGCATTACCTGTTCCAGTCCGCTTCCTCCAGCTCGGGCGCCCTGGCCGGGCTCATCTTCGTCGCCCTAGTCCCGAACATCGACCGACTGCTCGAATATGACACGAAGCTGAAGGGGCGGTCGGGGGTGGAAACGCCCCGGCCCATGATGGGACGGGCCCGTGAGGCCCTCATCGGACTGCTGACCATCCTCGTGCTCTCCATCGTCGCGCTGACCCCTCATCTCCTGAACTGGGTACTGGCCGCCTTCATGGTGCTGGCGGCGGCGGTCAGCGCTGTCTCCCCGCTGCGTTCCTCGCTGGCCGTCCACCACGGGATGTGGCACAGAATGGTAGTAGTGCAGCGGTTTTCCTGTGCTTATGCCTTCTCCCTCTGCCTGCTCACCTGCGGCGTGACCCTGGCCATCGGGGTCGGCGGCGGCTTGTTCTGGATGGCGGCCGCCTACGTCATCGCCATCGTCCAGGCATCGGGGAACACCTGGATGCTCGCCGTAGAGGTCCGGCGCGGCTTGCCGGTAAAGCCGACGCGAGCCAGGCGGTGATCGGCTACGAGCCCGCCACCTGGCATTACCTGCTCCAGTCCAGTGCTGCCAGTACGGGTCCCCTGGCCGGGCTCCTCTTCGTGGCCCTCCTTCCGAACGTCGACCGGCTGCTTGAGTTCGACAAGACGATGAAGTTTCGGCCTGCAACCGGGCGGGCCCGGGAGGCCCTGATAGGGCTGCTGAGCATCCTGGTGATCTCTATCGTCGCGCTGGTCCCTCACGTCCGCAATTTGGTACTGGCCGCCTTCATCGGGCTGGTGGCGGCGGTCAGCGCTGTTTCCCCGCTGCTTTCATCGCTGAAGGTCCCCCGCGCAACATGGCGCAGACTGGTGCATCACCAGCGGGTCGTGATTGCCTTCGGCTTCTCCCTCTGCCTGCTCACCTGCGGCCTGACCTTGGCCATCGGGGCAGGCGGCGGCTTGTTCTGGCTGCCAGCCGCCTACGTCATCGCCATCGCCCAAGCGTCGGCGAACGCATGGATATTCGCCGTGGAGGTACGGCGCGGCGCACCGGGCGAGCCGCTGCGAGACAGGCCGATCGTGTCGAAGGAGATCCCCCCTTCGCGCGACTGAGCCGAGCCAGGGCGGGAGCGCCGGCCGTGCCCGCGAGCGGCAGCCGAGCCGCCTATCGGCTGGATAGCCAGGTGCGCAGGTAATGCTTGTCGATCTTGCCCGTGGGGTTGCGGGGCAACTGATCGAGGAGCTCCAGGCGGGTCGGCCTGTACCAGTCGGTCATCCCGATGCCGTCCAGGTACTCGCGGACCCCTTCCAGCGTCAAGGGCCGCTGGCTGACGACGATCGCGCACGGCAGGCTGCTTCCCGGCCCGTAGCCGACGAGGGCGGCGTCGCTGATGTCGGGGTGCTGGCGCAGTGCGTTTTCGACATCGGTGGCGGGAATCATGAAAACCTCGCCGATACGGTCCGCCGCCCGGCCGACCAGCCGCAGGCCGTCCCGCCCGTCGGGGATGGCCAGGTCGCCGGTGTCGTACCAGCCGTCACCATCCTCGGCCAGCAGGCTGACCTGGCCGCTGTCGCGAGGCATCGTGGCCAGGCAGACGTTAGCCCCGCGAACGAGCAACCGCGCCGGATTGTGCGTGGATGCCTCCCCTTCCGACCGCAGGCCGGCCTCCATGCAATCGAACGGCCTGCCGATGCTGTGCGCTGCCCAGTCAGGCGGGTCCCCAGCTGCTGACGTCAAGGAGGCCGCACCGATCTCGGTCATCCCGAATCCGCCCAGCAGCGCGACGCCCAGGTCGGCGCGGACGGCGCCAGCCAGACCGTCGGGAATGGCCGTCGCGGTGGCAATGACCTGCCGCAGGCGCGGCATCCCCAGGCTCTGGCGGCGGGTCGCGTGAGCGATCGCCTCGATGAAGACAGGCGCACCGACAACGCAGGTAACCCCGCATTCCTCCAGCAGGCGGACAGCGGCCTCCGGCTCCCAGGCCTCGGAGATGAGTGCCTGCCCTCCGAGGTAGAGCGGAAGCAGGTTAGCGACAAGCTGACCGACCACGTGCCCCACGGAATGCGGGGTGTATAGCACATCAGCTGACGACAGCCCGCCTCGAACCGCCAGCGCCGCGTAGCCAGCGTGGAGCGTGTTGAAGGAGTGCAGGACAGCCTTCGGATGGCCGGTTGTCCCCGAGGTGAACAAGACGACGGAGACCCGGTCCGGGTCCTCAGCGGGCAGGCCCCTTCCCGCCAGGCCCGGATCCGCTTCCTCCAGGCGCCGGGCGAGATCGACCTCGCCTGGGCCGGCCCGGCCGTCCACGATGATGCGGTGCTTCACCGAGGGCAGCCGGTCCGCGATCGCTCCCAGTGCGGCCGAATGCTCGTAGGAGTCCCATACCGGCGTGGTTACGTAGGCCACTGGCTCAAGCCGTGACATCATCAGCTCCAGCTCACGGGCGCGGATCGAGGTCACGACGGGGGCGGCGATGGCGCCGAGCCGTGCGCATGCCAGCACGACCGCGTTGAGCTGCCACCAGTTCGGCAACTGCACGGTCACCACGTCCCCCTGGCCCAGGCCAAGTTCGCCCAGGATAGCCGTCACGCGATCGACCCGGTCGGCGTACTCGCGGTAGGTCATCCGGTCCATCCCCGACCCGGCCCTGTACGCGGCAACCGCGACCGCGTCCGGCGTTGCCCTGGCCCAGCGCCGCAAGTCCGCCGCTGGCGTCAGGTCCCGCCAGAAGCCGCGTTCACGGTACCTGCGAGCGACGTCAGCGGCGGGATGCACGTCGGTCCACGACCCGGTGTTCTCCATCAGGGCCTTCCCCTAGAAATAGGCCAGTGCGGCTGCCTGACCAGCGAGTTACTCAGAGTGCGTGAGTGAGTGCGGATCGGCAGGCAGGCGCGCTGGCCTGGCACGGGCAAGCATAGGAAGGGCAGGCCCGCGCGCCTATCCCAGGTTTCTGGGCGGCTACGCACACCGCGTCGAGCGATCCTAGATAGAGAGAACGTTAGTTCTTGACATTGACGGCAGGCCTGCTAGCGTGGGATGAGTAGAACGAACGTTATCTCTACCTATGTCCGAAGCCCGTACATACCGACCGACAGGAGCCCGGGGCATGACCAAGTCCAACTTCGCCGCCTACATCGAGCGGAACGAGAGGTTCGCGGCCACCGACGCCAAGAACCATGTCCCCGAGATCCCGTTCATCCCGAACAAGCAGCTCTACCTGATCACCTGCATCGACCCGCGCGTCGAGCCAGCCGGGATCGTCGGCTCCGAGCTTGGCGACGCGATCGTCGCGCGCAACGTCGGCGGCCGCGTCACCCCCGCGCTCATCAAGGACATGGCGTGGATCTTCCACCTCCACCAGAACGTGACCCCGGACGCCGACTGGTTCGAGATCGCCGTGATCCACCACACCGACTGCGGCTCGGGGTTCCTCGCGAAGGACGAGCTACGCGCGGGCTACGTCGCCCGTGGCGGGTGGGACGACGAGACGGCCATGGCGATGGCCGTCCTCGACCCGGCCAAGACCGTCGCCGAGGACGTCCAGAAGCTGCGCACGGCCCCAGAGCTGCGGCCGGAAATCCAGAACGTCAGGATCGGCGGCTACACCTACGACATCCACACGGGCCAGATCACCACGGTCGTCCAGCCCGCCTGACGCCTGGACCAGATGGCTGACCAGCCACGCCCTACCCACCCGGCGCGCGCCCCAGACGACCGCGGGGCGCGCGCCCGCGGCCTGCGAGATGGCATCTCTCCAGCCGGGGGCCGATAATCGGAGACCTATGAGCAACGACACTCTCAGCCCGAGAGACCGGCTGGTCGGGAGCGCGAGCAGGCTCTTCTACCGCGAGGGCATCCATGCGGTCGGCGTGGACCGCCTCGTCCGCGAGGCCGGCGTCACCCTCGCGACCTTCTACCGCCACTTCCCCACCAAGGAAGCGCTCGTGGAGGCATACTTGCGCGCCACCGACCAGCGGCTGCGTCGCAACGTCGAGAACGCCCTGCGCGACCAGGACCCCCGTCAGGCACTCGAGGCACTCCTCGACCTCATCGGCCAGCGGACCAGCGCCCCCGGCTTCCGCGGCTGCCAGTTCATCAACGCGGCCGCCGAGTACCCCGACAGCGCCCACCCCGTCCATGTCGCGGTCAGCGATCACCGTACCTGGTTCCGCGCCGTCGCCACCGAGGTCGCACGCCAGCTGGGCCACCCAGATCCGGACGAGGCTGGCCAGTACCTCGTCGTGCTCCACGACGGAGCACTCGTCGCCTCCGAGCTCGACGACCAGAAAGCCGTCCAGATCGCGGTCAAGAACGCCGCCCGGCAGCTCCTGGACCCCACAGCAGCACGGTAACGGCACCCACAACCCGGCGGTCATGGTGCCGTTGCGCGGACGCCGGCCAGTACCACATCGGTGATCTTCTCCGCGTCGCTGCGGGTGAACGGGCGGCGTGCGCGGCTGACGTGCAGGCGCACCGGTCCGAGGAGAAGCTCGGTGAGGAACTCGGCATCTGCGGGCGGGAGCTCGCCACGCTCGGTCGCGCTGCCCAACCGTCGCTTGACGATGATCATGCGCTGGTCAAAGGCCGCGTTCACGACCTCCAGCAGGTCAGGGCTTTCTGAGGCCGACTGGAGAGCCTGCTCGAGCGCGTGGCCTGTGGGCGTGGCGAGGAGGTCGGCCTGCGCCATGAGGAAGTTCACCAGGTCCCGGCGCAGCTCGCCGGTGTCCTCGATCGGCAGGGAGTCCTCCGCGAACTGCACCAGCGCCGCCCGCACCAGCTCGTCGCGGGCGGGCCAGTTCCGGTAGACGCTCCTCCTGTGCACCCCGGCCAGTTCGGCCACCTCGTCATAGCGGACGCCTGCCACGCCATGCCGCGCGACGAGCTCCACCGTCGCGGCGAGGATCTGCGATCTGACCCGGGCCGTGCGGCCTCCGGGCCGCCGGGTCAAGGGCGGCCGCCCGGTAGCGCCCTCGGCCATCCGCCCCGCACTCCTTCTGCTTCCGCCGCCGTCTGAATCACGATTTTATCGTCGCGGGCCCCTGGACGTGCGGCAGGCCGCGTGATATCCATAAAGCCACAGATTGTGCCTTTAACAGCCGCGGCAGGAAGCAGGCAGCCCATGAACGTTCTCATTTCCGGCGCTGGCCAGGCCGGGCTCGCCCTCGCCCTCAACCTTGGCACCCGCGGCCACCAGGTCACTGTGGTCGAGTACGCATCCCACCTCCGGGTCAACGGGTCACCAATCGACATCCGCGGCGACGCGATCGCGATCACGGACAAGATGGGGATCTCACCAAGGTTCTCGACAAGCGCGTCCACATGACCGAGCAGATCGCGTGGGTGAACGGCGACGGCGCGGTGGTCGCCCGCTCGCCGGCGGAGGAGTTCAGCGACTCCGGCGACGACATCGAGATCCCGCGGGAAGACCTCTCGCGCATCCTGTCCGACGCGCTTCCTGCCGGCGTGACCATCCGCTTCCAGGACTCGATCGACGCCCTGGCCGACGACGGCGACGGGGTTGACGTCAGGTTCACCTCCGGCGAGCGCGAGCGCTTCGACCTCGTGTTCGGGGCCGACGGACTGCACTCAGCCGTGCGCCGGCTGACCTTTGGACCCGAGCGCGACTACATCCGTCATCTCGGACTGTACGTCACCCTCTTCGACGTGCCCGGGGAAAGCCAGCCCAATGGGCCTAGCCCAGCGCACAACTTCCCGGGTCGCCTCGCGAGCATCGGACGTTTCAACGGCAAGGCCCTCGGCGCCTTCATATTCCGGTCCGAGCTCATCGACTACGACTACCACGCCCCAGGCGCAGGGAAGAAGATCCTCTCCGACGCCTATGGAGGCTACGCCTCGTGGAAAGTTCCGCAACTGCTTGAGGCTGCGCTCGCCGACGGCGACCTCTACTTCGACTCCGTGAGCCAGATCCACATGCCCGCCTGGCACAAGGGACGCATCGCCCTGCTCGGTGACGCCGCCCACTGCGCCACCCTCCTGTCCGGGCGAGGCACCTCACTCGCCTTCACCGGTGCCTACTTCCTCGCCGAGGAACTCGAGCGCTGCGGCGGCGACCCCGCCGCCGCATTTCCTCGGTACGAGGCCCGGCAGCGCCCCTACGTCACGTTCGCGCAGGACAGCGCCCATTATGGAGGCGACGTCCTCGTGCCGGCTACCTGGGAGGCGATCACCGAGCGAAACCAGAGCTTCCAGGTCCGGTGATAAGAGCGAAGGAAGGCAGAGGTGTTGTCATGACAGGCTCTGACGATAAGGCCGCCCGCGCGGCCGCGGGCCGGATGGCCGCCGCGGCCTCCGCCTGGCTCGATGCGCTTGCCCCGGCGCAGCGCGCGGCCGCGACCGGCGGCACGCCCGGCGCGGACAGCGGTGCCGATGCCGAGCGGCAGCGCTGGTTCTATACCCCGACCGACCATGGGGGCCTGACGCTTGGCGCCCAGCACCCGGCCCAGCAGAGCCTGGCGCACCAGCTTGTCGCAACCGGCTTGTCCAGGGCCGGGTATGTCACCGTCGCCACGGTCATCGGGCTGGAGAACGTGCTTGACCACGGCGAAGGCTGGGGCGTCAACTGGGGCCGCGAGCGTGGCCGCGATCCCGGGCACTACTACTTGCGGGTCTTCGGCGAGCCTGGAGGCACGTCCCCGTGGGGCTGGCGGTTCGGGGGGCACCATGTCTCCCTGAACAACCTGATCGTCGGTGGCGCCGTGCGGTCGGTGACCCCTTGCTTCCTTGGCGCCGATCCGGCGGCCTCGCCCTTTCTCGGCTCCGCACCGCTACGTCCGCTCGGCGGGGCGGAGGACCTGGCCAGGGAACTGATGCGCTCGCTCGATGCCGAGCGGGCCGCACGCGCGACCCTGATCGACCGGGCACCACCGGACATCGTCAGCGGTAACCGGTCGCGCCTGGCCGACGGCGACGTTCCCATGCCTTTTCGCGACCTGTGGAGGGGGCCCTTCGCCCAGGCGGAGGACGTCGCTCGCCTGGCCGCGATGGAGGCGAGCACCATAGCAAGCACGGGCTACGACGCCACCGGCGACCGCGAGCACATCGGGCTGACACACGTCAAGAAAGGGCTTCCCGGACGCGAGCTCGACAGCGGGCAACGACAGCTGATGCGCGCGCTGCTTGCCAGCTACCTGGGACGGGTTCCTGACGGCTTGTCGCCGCAAGCAGGCTACGACGACGACGCGCTGGATGCCGTCCACCTCGCGTGGGCCGGGTCCACCACCGCCGGCCAGCCACACTACTACCGCCTGCAGGGCCCGCGACTGCTCATCGAGTACGACAACACCCAGAGCAGGGCAAACCACGCGCACTCGGTGTGGCGCGACCCGATGTCCGACTTTGGCTACGACGTCCTTGGGGCACACCGGGCGACATATCACCCTGGCCTTTAACCCACCAGGAATAAGCGGCCTCCCTTCCGAGAAGATTGCATACGCACTGCCATGCTGTACCTCCCGCCTTCGCCTCACCTCAACCGCCCGCTGCTGACGGGGTCGTTCGGGATGGTGGCGACGACTCACTGGATCCCGACCGCGGTCGCGCAGGCCGTGCTGGAAAGGGGCGGCAACGCCTACGACGCGGCCGTGGCGGCCGGCTTCGTCCTGCACATCGTCGAGCCGCACCTCAACGGCCCCGGCGGCGACATGGTCGCGCTCATCTCGCCCGCTGACGGTCATACCCAGGTCGTCGTGGGCCAGGGCCCGGCTCCAAGCGGGGCCACCCGCGAGCACTACAGGTCGCTCGGCCTCGGCTCCGTGCCCGGCTCCGGCGCCCTGGCCAGCGCGGTGCCCGGCGCCGTCCCAGCCTGGCTGTGGATGCTGCGGGGCTACGGGACCTGGGACATCGCCGACGTGCTTGATTACGCCATTCACTACGCCGAGGCCGGGCAGCCGCTAGGGCCGCTGGCCTCCTCGGCCATCGCGGCCGTGGCCGACCTGTTCACCGAGCACTGGCCCACCTCGGCTGCGACATGGCTGGTCGATGGCAACGCCCCGCCACCCGGGCACGTCATGGGCAACCCGGCCTACGCCCGCACGCTACGCCGGCTGCTGGCGGCCGCGGGCACCGCCGGCCAGGACCGTGCCGCCCGCATTGACGCCGTGCGCCTGGAATGGTCGGAAGGGTTCGTCGCGCGGGCCGCCGCGGACTTCGCCGCGCACCCCCACCGGCATTCCGACGGCGGTGACTACGCCGGCGTGATCAGCGCGGCGGACTTCGCCCGGTTCCGGGTCACCGGCGAGGAGCCACTGCGGCTGGACTTTCGCGGCACGACCGTGGTGAAGGCATCGTTCTGGGCACAGGGCCCGGTCCTGCTCCAGGCGCTCGCCATCCTGGGCAGCTTCGCCGACGCGGACCTCGACCCGTCCACCGACCGCGGAATCCACACGATCGCCGAGGCACTGAAGCTCGCGATGGCAGACCGCGACGCCTACTACGGCGACGCTCACCGTAACCATGACCTCCTGCGTCACCTGATCACCCCGGAATACGGACGGGCACGGGCCGCCCTCATATCCGGCGAGGCCTCCGGGCAGTGGCGGCCGGGCCAGATCCCGGGGGTGACACCGTACAGTCCGCCGTTGCGCACGATCGCCGAGCTCGAAGCCCGCACGACCGCCGCCGCGGGCACTGGCGAGCCGACGGTGAAGGCAACCGGCCAGACCAATGGTGACACCGTCCACCTCGACGTCGTGGACCGCTGGGGCAACTTCGTCTCGGCCACGCCATCGGGAGGCTGGCTGCAATCGAATCCGGTGATTCCCGGCCTTGGCTTCTGCCTGGGAACCCGGCTGCAGATGACGTGGCTGGACGCCGCGAGCCCATCGGCGATGGCCCCGGGCAGGCGACCCCGCACCACGCTGTCCCCCACGATCCTGGAACGGGACGGCAAGCCGGTATCCGCCCTCGGGTCGCCCGGCGGCGACCAGCAAGATCAATGGCAGCTGCTGTACCTCCTGCGGCGGCTGGCCGGCGGCTACGACGCGCAGCAGGCGATCGAGGCGCCTATGTTCCATACCACGGCGGTCGCGCAGTCGTTCTGGCCGCGGGAGTGGACACCGCGCGGCCTAGTCGTGGAGGACCGCGTCGGCGCTGACGTCATCGAGGCCCTGCGTCGGCGCGGACATGACGTCATCGCCTCCGGCCCGTGGACCCTGGGCCGCATGACGGCCGTCGAGCGCGATCCCGGCACCGGGATGGTCCGCGCCGCCGCCAATCCGCGGGGCGCGCAAGGGTACGCCGCCGGGCGGTGACGCCCAGCGGGCAGAGAAAGGAATCCTCATGGGATATGACCTGACCGAATACGCGACCACCCCGCTGGGACGGCTCGCTTTCCACCAGACCGGAGCGGGGGAGCCGCTGATCCTCCACCACGGCGGCGAGTCCCACAAGGGCCAGTACGCGGTCTTCGCGCCGCACCTCGCCCCCGGGATCCGGGCGATCTCCTACGATCAGCGAGACATCGCCGACAGCTTCCAGGTCGCCGATCCCTACGACCTGAAGGCGCTCGCCGACGACTGCGCCGCCCTGATGGACGCCCTCGGCCTCGAGAAGGCGCACATCGCCGGCATCTCCTTCGGCGGAGCCATCTCACTCCACATGGCCGTCAACCACCCCGACCGGGTCCAGACGCTCACCGTTGGCGCGGCCCCACCCGCCATGAGGGACTCCGCTCCGTTCATGCGGAACATGCTCTCGCGGTCACCGGCCGAGCGCACGGACCTGATGGTCGATGCGCTCTTGACCCCCAGGGCACAGATGGACCAGGAGCTGACGGCCACTCTCCGCGAGGTCCTGTCCCTCACGACATCCAGGCCAGACTCCCACCGCATGGAAGCGATCCGCGGCCACGATCTTGACGCGGAGTTGCGCGCCATCGGCATCCCGACGCTGCTGATCTACGGGTCAGACGATCCCATCGCCACGCCCGAGTCGGGGCGGTTCATCGCCGACCGGATCCCGGGCGCCGAGCTCGTGGTACTCGACGGGGCGCGCCACGGGCTGTCGTTCGAGTTCAGGGAGCAAACCGCCAGGCTGGTGAGCGACTTCGTGCTCAGCCACCCGCTCTCAGCCTGACCGCCTCATGAAAGTGCCTTCCTCCCGCGGCGGGCAGTTCCGCCGCACGGCCAAGCCGCGGCTGCCGACGTGAAGGGCGGTGACGAGCGCGCAGTCGGGCCGCTCCCCTGGCGACAGGCGTGCACGGTCTTGCTCGCGGTCAACAGCGGCGGCATCGACGCCGTCGGCTTCACCGCCCTGGGCGGCGCCTTCTCGAGCGTGATGACGGGCAACATGGTCTTGCTCGGCGTCTCGATCGCCACGGCGGACCGGGCCCTGGCCGTTCGCTCGGTCCTCGCCCTGGCCTGCTACATGGCCGGCACCTTCCTCGGCGCCCGTATCGCGGGAGCACCGCAACCCGATGACCCGCCGTGGCCGCGGTCGGTCACCGCGGCCCTGCTGGCCGAGCTCGCCCTGCTCGCGCTCTTTTCCATCGGCTGGTGGGGGTCGGCAGGGCGCCCGGCGAGCACCCTGCAGCAGGTGCTGCTTGGGGTCGATGCCGTCGCGCTGGGGATCCAGGGCAGCGCCGTGCTTCGCCTCGGCACCTCGTCCACCACCTACATGACGGGCACGCTCACCACGCTGGTGTCGGAATTGAGCCACGGCAAGCACCCGCGCAGCGTCGTGCCGAGCGCGCAACTCCTCATCGCCCTGATCGCCGGCGCCGCGGCCGCGGTGCTGCTGGCGCGCCACGCCGCCCTCGTCCTGCCCGCGCTCCAACTCGCCCCGCTCGTCGCCGTCCTGGCGATCTCGCCCGGGCGGAGCGCGCTTGCGAACCGGGGTGACCGTGGCCAGGACACGATGCGGGCTTTACTGGATGGCATTCCTTTGGCAGAACGGCAGTGGTGGGTGTCCTTGGCCAGGCGCAGTTCACTCGTCCAGTGAGGTCACCCAATCGGTCAGCGCCCTGGCATAGACGTCGGGGGCGTGTTCGTGCATCGCGTGCGGCATCTGCGGGAACGACCGGTAAGCGAACTTCTGGCCCGCCGTCGTCACGAGTTCCCTGGCCCGCCGCACCTGCAGATCGGAGATCGCACCCGTAAGCGTGCCCGTCGCTTCGTCGACCTGACGGAAGTGGTGGGTAAACAGCACGGGCACCTTGACATGCGAGACCATGTTCTCGTGGTCGCAGGAGGCGGTCGCCGAGCCGGAGACGAAGGCCCTCCCCCATTCCGGGTCGTATTCTCGCAGATTTTGCGGCGCCTCCTTGGCTGCCCCGGGCGTGCCAGCTGGCAGGAAGCCGCCGAGCGCCTTCAGCACCGGTGCCGGTACCTCCTGCGGAAACGCCCTCGCCATCCCTTCGAAGTCGCCGATCGACCACTGGTCACCCAGCCACTTGTTCCGCAGGGCAAATATCGGGCCGATTCCCTGCCGAATCGACGGGCCGCAACTCGGGTTCGTTTCCGAGGCGAATATCGGAGTATCCTCCCAGACGGATGCGCGGACTTGGCCTGGCTTGGCGAAGGCCGCCATCCAGGCCGCGATCGTTCCTCCCGATGAATGACCGCCGACGATCACAGGGCGTTGTATGACGAGATCGATAAATCGAACGAGATCGTTCCCGAAGTTGTCGAGGGTGTACCGCCCAGGCGTCCAGGTTGAACGTCCTTGCCCACGAAGATCAACGGCGAATACCTGGAACCGTTCCGCGAGAAGCGGCATGACCTTCTCGTAGGACCACCAGGAACTACTCTGGCCGGGAATGAGGAGCAGCGCCGGCAGGCCCGTGCCGCCCAGAGTCGCATAATTGAGGCGGACCTCGCCCAAGTTGATAATGCGCTCAGGGAAGGCGTGCCCCACAAACACTCCGGGGCGGTCTTCTGCTTCAAGGTACTTCATGAGTACACGATCCTTACTTAGTCATGGTGGTCCGATGCGCAATGCCGCTAAGCGGCCAGCCGCCCGGCCGCGGTCCGTGCCTCCGCCAGCAGTTCACCGTTGCCGGTGAGCAGCCTGCCCCCGCGCTTGACCGGCGCACCCGCGACCAGGACCGTGTCGACATGGGAGCGGTCCATCTGCAGCACGACGGTGCTGTAGGGGTTAAGGACCGGAGCGACGTCGGCCTGGTCGGCGCGCAGGATAACGAGGTCGGCCTGCTTGCCAGGGCGGAGCGAGCCGGTGCGCTCGCTCAGCCCGAGGGTCTCCGCGCCGGAGAGCGTCGCATAGTGCAGGATCTGCTCTACGGTGACCGAGGGAATGTGGCCGGCGGACAGCTGGCTGTAGCGAGCGGCCTGGTAGGCGGCGCGCATCTGGGTGAACATGTCGCCGGACGCGGTCACCTCCACGTCCACGCTGAGGCTGATGCGCAGTCTCGCCTGTGCGGCCGGGACCAGCGGCGGGTAGCCGTGCCCCATCATCAGCTCGATGGCGGGGGCGATGGACAGGCCGCAGCCGTTCTCGCGGATGGCGCCGAGCTCCTGGTCTTCCAGGCCGTTGCCATGGATGAACGTCGTGCCAGGGACCACGGCACCGAGCTTCTCCAGCCGGGTGATGGGCTGGCTCTCTGACACCAGGTGCCGGGCGGCGCGGACGTCCAGGTCCCTGGCCAGCCGGTAGTTGTACCGCTCGGCGGCGTCGTCGCCGGTCTCCGCGTTGAGAGCCATGGTGACCAGGGCGTCGTCGTCAGCCAGCAGCTGCGATCGGACGCGGCGCACGTCATCGGGTAGCTTGCTGCCCTCGGCCTTGATCTGCCCGAAGGCGATGCCGTAGGCGAATACGGCCCGCAGGCCGGATTCGCGCAGCGCCTGCACGGCGGCATCAGCGTGCTCGGGAGTTTGCTGGATGTTGGAGATGTCCTGAACGGTGGTGATTCCCGCCCCGAGGGCGGCCTGCGCGCTGAGCAGGTTCCCCAGGTACACGTCCCGGGGCAAGACGGATGGCCCCATTCCAATCATGATGCGAGTGAAATAGTCTTGGAGCGTGTAGTGCGGAGCGTAGCCACGCATTACAGCCTGCCACATGTGGCGGTGGGTGTCGACGAATCCAGGAATGACGATACAGTCCGTAGCGTCGATCTCCTCGTCCACGCCCGTGGCCTCGATCCGGCTCTGAACCTCGCTGATCTCACTTCCCTCAACCAGGATGTCGCCCTGTTCGAGGTCGCCCACGTCGGGATCCATCGAGAGGATGGTTGCCCCCCGAATGAGCGTCTTTTCCTGTCCAGAATGTGACATGATTTCCTCAGTTCGGCCGAAGTAGGCGTTCGATTCCATAAGACTGACGTTGGGCAGCGCTTGGTTCGGGCTTCCTCAGCAAGGGAAGCTGGGCAGGATGATGTCGTTCGCGTCGTAGTGGCCCTTGATGTGCCTGAGGCGATCGCGCGTTGCCGAGGGGTAGATGCGTTCCGCGGTGTCGAGTGGCGGCTGGGCGGTGTCCCACTCCGGGTCGCCCGGCATGAGCAGGCGGCCTCGCACGTGGCGGGAGAGTCCGGAGGGCACGGCTGTTGGTCGTGGTGTCGTCATGCTTCCACCATCCCAACACGGGCCGACGACCGGTATCCCGCAAGTTGGGGATGTTCCGCGCCCTGCGAGACCCTGCGTAGCCTGGGATCATGGCGGCGAACAGCGCACGGGGCCGGGCGCGGGCAGACCTGGCCCGACTCGTGACAGCCCGGCTCGATAACGACGGCTTCCGGTGGGAGGCCGCCTCGATCTTGCGCCGCGCGGTCGGGTTCGACGGCTGGTGCTGGCTGCTGGCCGATCCCGGGGCGCGGCTGCCCACCCGCGACCTCGGCGAGAACATGATCGCTGGCCAGTCCGTCCGGCACTTCAGCAGGCGCCACCCCGAGGCATGGGCCGTCCCCTGGCAGCGGTCCGGCCTGCCGGTCGCCGTAGCGAGCGCGGTCACCGGCGGAGACCTGTCCAGGGACCGGGCCTGGCGGGAGACATTCGGCCCGGCAGGGGCCGGCGACTACATGAGCGCGCCGCTCATGGCCGACAGGACATGCTGGGCGCAACTGCACCTCCACCGGGACAGCGGCGCCGGGTTCTTCAGCGCGGACGACGCCGGGTTCGTCGCCGAGGTGGCACCCACGCTCGCCAGCCGCCTCCGAGACGGCCTGCGCACCCGACCCGCTGACGGCGACGCGGGCCCGCGCGAGGATCCCGCTCAGCCGGGAACAATCATCCTGGACGAGGAACTGTCCGTGGTCGCCACGACCCCGGCCGCCTGGGACTGGATCGGCCGGCTTGGCCTGGCGAAGACGAGCGACGCCGAGCCCTTGCCCGGCTTCATCTACTCCGTCGCCACCCGTGTCGCGCTGGCGCGGGCGCGGGGGGCTGAGCCGCCCCCCAGCGCCCGGGCACGGCTCCAGGCGGCGGATGGCGGCTGGGTGGTCGTCCGGGTGGCACCGCTCACCGGCGCCGCGGGCGGGTACGTGACCACCGTGGAGGCTGCGCAACCGCAAGACCTGGCGCCGCTGCTGATGCGGGCATGGTCGCTAACGACTCGTGAGCAGGAGGTGGCGCGACTAGTGATCGACGGCCTGTCAAGCAAGGGCATCGCGCAGGCGTTGTTCATCTCCGGGCACACCGTCCGTGACCACGTCAAGGCGATCTTCGGCAAGGTCGGCGTCAGCCGCCGCCACGACCTGGCCGCCGTCCTCACCGGGAACTTCCATAGCCGCGCCGGGCGGCCCGGCCCGAGCTCCTAGCCGGGACCATCGGCTGCTCTACCTGGCCTGGCTGATGGGAGTGCAGTGGGGCCAGGTGGATGACGAGGACGCCCGCGAGGAGGCCGAGGAGCGTGAGAGACCCGTGACGGCTATTGCAGGCTCTGCCCGCCGGAAACTTCGATCAGGGACCCGGTGGCCCACGCGAACGAGCCTGACAAGATTGCGGGTACCGCCGCCGCGAGGTCATCGGCGTGTCCCATGCGTCCGAGCGCGATCTGACGCTCCGTGAGGGCTATGACATCGTCGGAGCGCATCATGCCGCCAAGGAAGCCCTCCGTGTCGATCGCACCGCCTACCAGTGCGTTGACCCGGATCTGACGTTCGGCGAGCTCGACCGCCAGGTAGCGGGTAAGCGTCTCGACGGCACCCTTGGACGCGGCGTAGGCGGAAAGACCCGGGACTACCCCGCGAACCACGGCCGTTGAGACGTTAAGTACCCGAGAGTCGCTGGTCAGCATCTCAAGCAGTGCCTGAGTCAGGAAGAACGGGGCTTTGACGTTAACGGCGAACATCTCATCGAAAACTTCTGTGCTGGTGTTCTCGAACGGGGAGAATGCGCCGACTCCTGCGTTGTTTACCAGGTAATCCAGATGGGATTTTCCGAAGTTATCTTGGAGGATTCTGCTAACGCTCCCCGAGAACTCGCCGTACCCGTCGAAATCGGTAACGTCGAGGAAGAGCCGTCCGCCCTTGGCGCCCGTGCTCGTTATTTCGCCCACGGCGCTTTCCGCTTCATTCTCGTCTGTTCTGTAGGTAATTATCACGTCCACGCCCGACTTGGCCAGGTGCTTAGCGATGCTCCGGCCGAGCCCGCGGCTTCCGCCGGTGACGAGCGCTACTTTCGATGCCATGCGCGGCTCCCCTTCAGGGTGAACATAAGGTTCCTTTGATCCTTGATGATGCCATTATCAGATTTGCTAGGGTGGGCACGCCTCGCCTGGCTTGCGTGATCGGGCGGATCCCCTACGGTCAGGGTAGCGTTCTTGGCCGCGGCGCCTGCGGGGGCCTCCTTTTGCGCAGCTGGGTCGAATTGCGGCGTTGTCCATTCGGCGGCTACCCGAACGGCATCGAGCGTGCCAGGAATGTCGTGCACGCGGACGCAGTACGCTCCCGCGGCGGCGGCCAGCGCGGAGACGGCCGCGGTTGCCATGTCCCGCGCGGGCGGCGCTGGCGCGTGGTCGCCTGAGCGCAGCAGGGCACCGAGGAAGGCCTTGCGGGACGCTCCGATGAGCACCGGCTGGCCCAGTGCCCGCAGCTCGGCGAGGCGGTTAAGCAACTGCCAGTTGTGCGCGGGCTGCTTGGCGAAGCCGAGGCCGGGATCGAGGACGAGTTGCCTGCGGTCGATGCCAGCTTGCAGTAGCGATTCCAGCCGGCTGCGGAGCTCGGCGGCGACCTCGGCGACGACATCGGTGTAGACCGCGCGTTGCTGCATGTCCCGGCTGGGGCCGCGCCAGTGCATCGCGATATAGGGGACGTGGGCCTCGGCGGCCAGCCGGGCCATGGCTGGATCGGCCAGCCCGCCGCTGACGTCGTTGATGCCCGCGGCCCCGGCCGCCAGCGCCGCCTCGGCCACGCGAGAGCGGGTGGTGTCGATGGTCACCGTAAGGCCCGCCGCCGACAGTTCGCGCACCACGGGCAGGACTCGCCGCCGCTCCCCGGCCGCGGTGACGCGGCTAGCGCCTGGCCGGGTCGATTCGCCGCCGACGTCGATGATGTCCGCCCCGGAGCGGGCTAGCGCCAGTCCGTGCTTGATGGCGCTGGCGGCGGCCAGGTAGGCGCCGCCGTCGGAGAAAGAATCGGGCGTGACGTTGACAATCCCCATGACCAGGCAGCGGTCGCGGCTGGGAAACCCTGGGACAGCCTGAGTCGCGCTCGCGTCGGTGAGCTCGCCAGCGCGCATCGTCGACACGCTCATCGGAAGACGACCGTTCGCTTGCCCTCAAGCAGGACGCGGTTCTCTGTATGCCAGCGAACGGCGTGAGCGAGGGCGAGGCATTCGGTGTCCTGCCCGACGGCGGTGAAGTCGGCGGCGGTCATGGCGTGGTTGACGGGGGTGACGGTCTGCTCGATGATCGGCCCCTCGTCCAACTCGGCGGTGACGTAGTGGGCGGTAGCCCCAACGAGCTTCACGCCACGTTCGTAGGCCTGGTAGTAGGGGCGGGCACCCTTGAAGCTCGGCAGCATGGAGTGGTGGATGTTGATGGCCCGGCCTTCCAGCTGCCGGCACAGGTCGTCCGACAGGACCTGCATGTAGCGGGCCAGGACTATCAGGTCGGCCTCAAGCTCGCCCGCGAGCCGGAGCAGCTCAGCCTCGGATTTTCCCTTGTCAGCGGGGTCAACGGGCACGTGGTAGAACGGGACCTCGTAGTCGTCCGCCATGGGCGCGAGGTCCGGGTGGTTGGACACCACGGCGACGACGTCGATGTTGAGCCATCCGGTGCTGGCCCGGAACAGCAGGTCGTTGAGGCAGTGGCCGTACTTGCTGACCATGATGAGGACCCGCTGTCGGCTAGCCGCGTCGGTGAGGTTCCAGGTCATGCCGAAGCCTCCGGCGACGGCGGCAAAACCCGCGCGGAGCTCGCCTTCGTCCAGCGGGATGGTGGAGGCGGACTCGAACTGGACGCGCATGAAGAACGTGCCGGCCTGGCGGTCGTCGAACTGCTTGCTCTCGATCACGTTGGCGTCGTGGTCGACGAGGAAGCCGGAGACGGCGTGGATGAGCCCGGGCCGTTCGGCGCACGACACCGTGAGCACGTACTCGGCGCCAGGTGCGGGGGTGATGGCCATGACGATGTTCCTTCCTGACCAGGTGGCTGACGGCGGTCACCCGGCGCGCGGCCGGGTAGCGTTGCGGGCCGCGGCGACGGTGTTGCGGATGACCTGGATGTCGGTGACCGGGCCGATCCCGCCGGGGACGGGCGTGATGGCCCGCACCCGCGGGGCGACCGCGTCATAGTCGACGTCGCCGACCAGCCGGCTAGCGCCGGTGGCGGGGTCGGTGACCTGGTTGATGCCAACGTCGAGGACGATCGCGCCCGCGCGGACGTGCTCTGCCCCGATGAGCCCGGGCACTCCGGCGGCGGCGATAAGGACGTCGGCTCGGCGAGTGTGAAAGCCGAGGCGGCCGGCGCGGCTGGCCCACTCATCGACCGATTCCACCGCCGCCTGCCGATCGTAGGCCAGGGACACAGCCGGCTTGCCGACGTTGTTGGATCTGCCTATGACGGTGATCAGCGATCGGTGGTAGAACCGCGCGGGCTCCTCCCCGGCGGCGGCGAGCCAGGTGTCCAGGACGTGGAATACGGCCGCCGGGGTGGAGGGCACGTACCGGGGCTGCCCGAGGGCGAGCAGGCCGGCGTTCTGCGGATGCACCGCCTCGATGTCCTTGACCGGATCCAGCGCGGTGAAGATGTCTTCCTCGCTGATCCGCGGCGGGACCGGGCGCAGGACCAGGATCCCGCTCACCGCCGGGTCAGCGTTGAGCCGCCTGATCTCGGCCAGGACCCCGGCCTGGGCGACATTGGCGGCAAGCCTGCGCTGCTGGCTGGTGACGCCCAGCTCCGCCGCGGTCCTGGCGATGCGCCGCTCATAGGCCCGCGACGCGGCATCGCAGCCGATCAAGACGGTGGCGATCCCGGCGGTGATGCCGGCGGCCTTAAGCTCCCTGGCCTCGTCGGCGACCCGCGCCTTGAGGTCGCGCGCAATCTCGCGGCCGTCGATGACCTGGCCGGTCATCCCGCGGCCGTCAATCCTGCCTGTCCTGATCATGGCGGTCAGGCCGGCGGCTGGGTGCTGATCGTAGCGCGAATCGTGGTCTGCACGTGCGGCTCCGTCGTGGGGCGGGACGCGCCGCCGTCCGGCTCGCCCCAGGTAACGGTCACCTCGGCGCCGTCGCGGACCTCGGCCTCATCGATCACGGCGAGCGACGCGACGTGGCCGACGTTGACCGTGTAGCCGTTCCGGCTGGACAGCCCGACGAGGCGGTCACCCGCCCGGACCTCGTCGTACTGGAAGGTGACGTAGCCCCCTTGGGGGACCTTCAGGTACTTGGCCCGCTTCTGTCCTCCGAAGAGGCTTGCGGCCATGACCCGGGCTACGTCGTCGTCGTTCCAGATGAGCCATACCTTCCGGCGGTGTGGCCGGTCCTTCATCTGCTCCAGCGCCGAGCGCCCGGTGAAGTCGTGGTCGAAACGGACCACGCGGTCGTAGCCGAAGTCCCAGGGGGTCAGGTAGTAGTCCCTGATGTCATCGGAGACGAAGCTGCCACCGAGGGAAGCGCTGCCCTCCCAGCCCGCGCCCCGCAGCCACTCCCGGTGGCTCCTGGCGCCCTCGCCCGTGTAGACAGCCGGGACGTACGTTCCCCACCAGCCTGATTCCAGGGCCGTGGTGGAGTAGCTGACCGCGCCACCCTGCCGGAGGCCGAACTCCTCGCCGGCCCGCAGCAGGGCCTCAAGCACGGCGTCCCTGCGGTCAGCAGGCCCGGCGATCTCCAGCCCGGTCATCTCCTGGCCGGGGATGCCGGTCATCGTATGGTTCAGCGCCCGGACCGGGACGCCGGCGATGGTGAACTCGCCGATGTCGAAGAACTTGATCCGGTCGACGGGGCCGCCGTGCGCCTTCCCCACGACCTGCTGGGCAGCAGGCCCCTGGATCTGGTACCTGAACAGCAGCCGTTCTCCCTTGTTGACGACCGCCGACTCGTCCCGGGTGATCTCAACGTCGTAGTCGCCTCGCTCGGCGTGCAACTGCACCCAGCTGGAAAGGACCGGGCCACCGACGAGGCTGACCCGGTGATCAGACCAGCCGAACAGGATCGCGTCGCCCACCAGGTAGCCGTCGTCGTCGCAGGCGACCAGCTGCTTGGCCTTGCCGGCCCCGAACCTGGCGAAGCCGTTGACTGCCACGTCGGACAGCAGCGGCCGGACGCCCGGGCCGTCGAAGTACACGTCAGTCATGTGCCAGGACTGGTCGTACAAGATAACGGTCTTCTGCCACGCCTCCTGCTCCTCCTGCCAGCTGGTGTACTCCGGCCGCAGGACCGGGAACGGGACATAGCCGGCCGGGTTGCCACGCAGCATCCGCGCTGGATTCCCGCCACTACGGACGATCTTCTCCTCGAGACTCTCCTCGGTCATATCATTGCCTTCCTTCCTGGTAGCTGAGCGACTGCTAGGCGGCCGCCGGGCCGCCGGCGGTGTGCCGCTGCCAGCGGACGGTCTCCTCGACCTGGTTGAACGAGAACAAGTGCAGCCCCTCGATTCCAAGTCCCGGCTCCGTCAGGGCACCACCCATCTCCCGCAGCAGGCTCTCGGGCCGGTAGGCGCCGCCCCTCAGCACATTGCCGATGAATCCGTGCTGCTTGGCCAGGTACCGCACCGACGAGCCGACCCCGATCCGCGGGCCAAGCGTGAGCAGCCTGGTCACCTGCATCGGGGCAGCCAGCCCGAGGTGCAGGGGCAGCGTGATGCCCTGCCCGCGCACCAGCCGCAGCCACGACACCAGGACCTCGGGGCTGAAGCACAACTGGCTCACCATGTACGCGGCAAACGGCTGCTTGTCGCGGAGCGCCTGCACTAGCGCCGCGTCGCTGATCTTCGGGTGCCCCTCCGGATAACACGCCACGCCGATCCGGCGCAGGCCGTGATCGATGTGCTGTAGGGCCGCAAGGACCTGCAATGACGAGTCATAGGGCCCCGCGGGCGGCGTCGCGTCCCCCCCGATGAGGTACAGCCCGCTGATCCCCAGCTCCCCCAGCCGGCCAATGAACCTGCGCAGTTCCTCCTCGCTGGCAAGCTGCCGCGCGGCCAGGTGCGGCACGACTTCACAGCCCGCCCGCAGCGCCTTTTCCGCGAACTCCAGGGTCCGCTCCAGGCCCAGCTTCCCCGAGGTGGTCACCGTGACCGTCGCCCCCCTGGGAACCACCTTCAGCTTCTCGTCCGCGCTGCGCAGCGGGATCAGCTCGATGTCCGCGCCGGCGACTAGCGACCTGACTGCTGCCGCCGGATCTCCAGCCGTCCCAGGGGACATACGCACTGCCATCAGACCCCTCCCGCTTCCTTCCGCTACTGCTAGAAATCTACGTAAATTTAAAGGTAACTGTCAACCTTTCTATGAGGGTAAATTTTGGGTAGTCTCATGGTCGTGGGATCGGAGACAGGGCGCGATCGGAGACAGGGCCACCCGAGATGACGGCATCAGGGCGCGACCGGATGGACGCCACCCTCGACGGCTGGCGCCGGGACATGCCAGACCTCGACCGTCCCAAGTTCGACTTCGCCAAGCGGGTCGGCCGTCTCGCGCGGATCCAGGAGGAGGCCCTGTCCAGGTGCCTAGCGCCGTGGAACCTGGTGATTACCGATCACAACGTGCTGTCGCTCCTGCGGACCGTCGGGGTCCCCTACGAGCTCCGGCCCACCGACCTGCGCAACCACCTCGTGCTGACATCGGCCGCGATCGCCAACACCGTTAAGCGGCTTGAGCAGATGAAGCTGGTCGAGCGCATCCCCGACCCGGTCGACAGGCGGAGCTCATGGGTCCGGCTCACCAGCGACGGCATCGAGGTCACTGAGGAGACGATACGGGCGTGGAACTCTGTCCAGGAGAAGATGTTCGCCGACGTGGACCCGCAGCTCGCACAGCAGGCGTCAGGCATTCTCCGCACGATCCTGCTGGCCGTAGGCGACGACGAACCAGCCCCCGCCGCTCGGTGGGGACGTCCCGCCCGTGGCGACGCTAGCGCGCGGCGCGTGTTAGCCGACGTGGGCCGGCGGACGCGCCGACCAGGCGGTCTCGTCCGTCGTTGTCCCACCTGCAGGACCCCCAGGCGGATGCCTGCTGGCAGCGGCCGGATATGCGGTGCCTGGCCTTGGTGCACGCGACGGCGAGACAATCGGCTTGGCGCTGCAGGCTTCGCCCGGTCCGCCAGCCGATCATCCTGACCCATCGTCGTGACCGGTCGCGCGCGGCCATCGGGGGTCAGGAAGCATGATGCCAAGAAGCGACCGGAGCAGGCCGTCCAGTGTGCGAGGATCGAAGCCAGTCAGGTGCTCCCACCGGTCCAGCCGGTATTTCATCGTATTCGGATGAATGCTGAGCGCCTGGGCACCCGCGGCGGTCGAAAATCCGTGTTGAGCGTACGCTCGCACGGCGTCCCTGATGTACGGTTGCGCGAGGACCTGGCCGGCGTCTATCAATGGCCGCAGTCGATCTAGCTGCGGCAGCAATGTCGCGGTCAGCCATTCGGACTCGAAGTCCACCACACCACCCTGGCGCTCGGCTACGGCAAGCGCCCGCTGAGCATCGATGATGCTCTCCGCGGCGCCGGCAAGCCCGGCCCGCGCGAGGCCCACGCCGGCGGCGATGGCGACGTCGCTGTCGTCGAGCAACTCCGTGACGCGGACGACAGGTATCTCCTGGATGACAATTACCAGGGCGGTTTCTCGGAGTATGACGATGAATTTACCGGTACTTGACCGCAGCTTCCTCCTGAGCGTATCCAGGTCCTCGATCGGCCGGGGGCTCGGGCGGCAGCAAATGACCTGAAATTCACCGGCAGGGTCGAAATCCAGGGTGCGGGCAAGCAGCAGGGTGGATTCCGCGCTTGCCTGGCCGCTGTACAGGGCCTGCAGGAACTCCAGGCCCATGGAGGTGCGAATCTCTTCACGGGCACGCGTTGCCTCGGCGTAACCGTCGGCAGCGGCGCCGGTGAGGACCCGGAGCCAGACCAGCAGCAGGTTGACCAGTTCCAGCAGGCGCTGCGCCTGCTGGGGGTCCTCGGCCCTGGCGCCGACCAGCATGGCACCCCACAACTCGCGGCACCCGACATGGTACGCGCCGACGACCGCTTCCACCGTGAGGCCCTGCTCGGCCCTTCGCCCTCCGAGCAGGCGCGAGCTATCCACTTGTGCGGAACTTGGCAACCGGTGACTCGACAGGCCGTCCAGCGTCGCGAGAACCTGCTCACGCACCATATCTTCGTGCTCAGCGCGGTTCACACGCTCGTAATCCGGATGGTCCAGCCTGATCTGGCCGACGATGCGCTTGGCCATCTGCTCGCTGTCGGCGGCGATCCCCTCGCAGAGAACCTGCAGGAACCCGGGAGGCTCGCCAGGCCCCGGGTCGCCATCATCCCGGGAGCCGCCGCGGGGAGTCGCTCTAGCCGTCACGTGGTGACTCTATCGGTGATTCCACGATGGATCTGCGGCGGACTTCGTGGTTTTCACTCTGGCCGACCCGCGAGTCTGGTGGAAAACTAGAAGCATGCCCGCGGTCAGGCCGCTGCTGTCCGAGACCATGGCAAGCACGCGGCGGGCCAAGCCGGCCGGGCAGCCGGCGCTCGAAGGGTACTGTGGCGGCCGCGGCTACCACTGTGCAGCGGGCCTTTCACGGGAGAGCAGTAAACACAGGGGCAGTAAATGGAAATCACCAAGCGGTGGGCCGATGTGCGCCCGTCCGCGGACCTGGCGGGCAGGTATCGCCAGCTCGGATTCTGGCGGGATGCCACGCCCGCGGCGGACCTGCGGCGCTGGGCGAGTGAAACGCCGGACGCGGTCGCGCTCACCGTGCGGACCCTGGCGACGGGCAGCCAGCGGATGACGTACCGCGAGTACGCTGACCGCGTCGATCGCGTCACGGCCGTGCTGGCCGAACTCGGCATCGGGCCCGGGGACATAGTGGTGCTGCAGTTGCCCAACTGGTGGCAGGTCAACGCCGTCGTGCTCGCGTGCGCCCGACTCGGCGCCATAGCCGCGCCATTCGTTACGACGATCCGCGCCCGCGAGCTCGAACTGATGCTGGCGCGGCTGGAGCCCGTGGCCTACGTGACCACCGAGGCATGGGACGACTACGGGCATTCGGCCGCACTGGCGTCCATCGCGGACCGACTGCCCGCCATCAAGCACCGCATCATCGTGGGCGGCGGCGCCGCGGCGGGCGAGATCGACCTTGATCAGCGCAGCGAGCAGGTCAGCGCGACCACGCTACGAATCACGCAGAGGCCAGATGAGGCCGCCGAGGATCCCGACCGGGTCTCGATCGTCTTGTTCACATCGGGAACGACGGGTGTCCCGAAGGCCGTGCTGCACTCCTTCAACACGTTCTACGCGAGCCACCGGCCTACCGGAACTCGCGCCGGGCTGTCTTCGCGGGACGTGCTGTTCACCCCGCACGCGGTTGGGCACGTGCTTGGCCTGCACATGCTCAATATGCTCCCGCTATACCTGGGTGCACAGGCGTTTATTTCCGACACGTGGATCCCGGAAGCTTCCGCCAACCTGCTGGCTGAACACGGGGTTACCTACGTGATCGCCGCGCCGGTCTTCATCGAGGCGATCGCCAAGGCGGCACGGCGGCAGCACTTGCGGTTGCCGCGACTGCGGCACGTCTGCGCCACCGCCACGACCGTTCCTTCCAACCTGGTCGACGCTGTGCGCGACGGGCTCGGCCATGTCCTGGAGGCGGGCTGGGGGATGACGGAGACCGGCGGAGCCTTTATGACCTCAGGCGACGTGGACCCACCGGACTGGGCAGCGCGCAGCGTCGGCAGGCCGTTCGAGTGCATGGAGGTGGAGTTGCGATCCGGCGGTGAGGCATCGCCGCATAACCCGGCGCGGCTGTTCGTCCGCGGGGCGAACGTCTGCCTAGCCACGATGCCTCGCGACGGCGCCGCGGTCACCGTGCTTGCGGACGGCGAGGATTGCGCGTGGTACGACACGGGCGACCTGGTCATCCCGGACGGGAGGGGTGGCCTGCGGATGGCCGGCCGGGCCGCGGACCGCATCGGCGCCTCCCTCATGATTCCCGTCGCCGACGTCGAGGACGCGCTGCGCGGCCACCCGGACATCGACGACCTCGCCCTGGTGGGCTACGGGCCGGCGAACGAACTGCCGTGCGCGGTCATCGTGAGCCAGGCGCCCCCCACGCTGGAGGAGGTCCGCGACTACCTGGACGGCATCGGGATGACCGCCTGGTACCAGCCGCAGCGGCTGGAAGTCGTTGACCAGCTGCCACGCAACTCCACCGGCAAGGTGGACAAGCACGGTCTGCGTACATGGCTAGCCACGCTCGACAGGTGAAGGACGAGATGCACCCAAAGCTGAGGTTCGCTGTTCTCGGGCCGGTACGAGCCTGGCGCGACGACGTCGAGCTCGACCTGGGGGCACCGCAGCAACGGGCCCTGCTGGCGATGCTGCTGCTGGCGGAGGGACGGCAGGTCACGCTGGACGAACTGGTGACCGGCCTGTGGGAGGGTGATCCGCCGCACGCCGCGGTCGGGACGGTCCGTACCTACGTGTCCCGGATGCGCCGCACCCTCGAGGCGGCCGAGCAGAAGGGCATGATCAAGACGGCGGACTCCGGGTACGTCTTCGCGGCCGGTCCAAGCGAATTCGACCTGGCGACCTTCGAGCGTCTGACCAGGGCCGCACGGGAGGTACGGGCGGCCGGCGACCTCGACAAGGCGCAGGCCGGCTCCTTGCTGCATGAGGCGCTCCGGCTGGAGCAGGGCGTGCCGCTTGCCAATATTCCCGGCCCGTTCGCCGAGGCCCAGCGGACGAGAATCTCCGAGCTCCTGATGGCGGCGACCGAAGAGCGCCTGGCGCTCGACATCGAGCTCGGGGCGCACGTGGCGGCGGTCGCGGAGCTCCAGACCCTGGTCACCAGGAATCCATTGCGTGAAGAGCTCAGTGAGCTGCTGATGCTAGCGCTGTACCGGTCGGGGCGGCAGGCCGAGGCCCTGGCGGTGTTCGACAGCGCCCGCAACCGCCTGGCCGAGGACCTCGGCATTGACCCGGGCCCAGGCATGCGGACGATGCACCTGCGGATCTTGCAAAGCGACGAGAGCCTGGCCGGGCCGACTCAGCCGCCGGCGCGCCTGGCCGTCCTCACGGATAAGCCGCCTGAGGTCGCGGCGCCAGCTCAGCTCCCCGCTGACCTGGCGTCGTTCGTCGGCCAGGAGCGCGAGCTCACGGTGCTTGACACGCTACTCGACAGCACGGCACCCGGCAGGGGCCTGGCCGTCGCGGCGATCGACGGCATGGCAGGCATAGGAAAAACGGCCCTGGCGGTGCACTGGGCACGCACGGTTGCCGACCGCTTCCCTGACGGTCAGCTGTACGCGAACCTCCGCGGCTTCGACCGGACGGGAAGGCCGACACCACCCGGCGAGGTGCTCCGCGGCTTCCTTCACGCGCTCGGCGCGCCCAGGCAGAGCATCCCCTGCGACCTAGACGCCCAGGCAAACATGTACCGGAGCATGCTCAACGGCCGCCATGTGCTTGTGCTGCTCGACAACGCACGCGACATGGAGCAGGTCTGCCCGCTGCTACCCGGCGCCGCTAGTTGCCTCGTCCTGGTCACCAGCAGGAACAGGTTGCCCGCCCTGCTGACCCAGCGCGGCGCGCGGACCGTGACCCTGGACTGCTTCACGGCGGAGGAAGCGCGGCACGCGCTGGGCCTGCGCCTCGGCACCGAGCGGCTCGCGGCCGAGCCCCAGGCGGCGGAAGAGATCGTCGCCCGCTGCAGCGGGCTGCCGCTTGCCCTCGCCATCGTCGGTGCGCGAGCCGCGCTCTGCCCCGACCTGCCGCTGGGAGAGATCGCGAACGAGCTGCGATCCGCCAGAACCCGGCTGGACGGCCTTAGCATCGACGGGCCAGCCACCGACGTGCGGGCGGCGTTCTCGTGGTCCTACCGGCTGCTCAGCGAGCCGGCCCAGCGCCTCTTCCGGCTGCTGTCCATCCACCGCGGGCTCGAGTTCTCACGGAACGCCGCGGCTAACCTGCTCGGCGTCCCGCCGGCACAGTCACAGCGGCTGCTGGCCGAGCTCATCGCGGCCAGGCTGCTCAAGCAGAGCCGCCCGGGCCGGTTTACCATGCACGACCTGGTCCGGGTCTACGCCGCGGAGCTCAGCGCCGCGCAGGACACGCGGACCGACCGGCGGGCCGCGGTCGAGCGGCTGCTCGACTACCTCCTGCAGAGCTCGCTCGCGGCCCAGGCGGTGCTCCGACCGGACTTCCCTGGGCCGGCACTCGCCGCGGTGCTGCCCGGTGTGACACCGGAAGAACCGCGGGGGTACCAGCAGGCGATGTCCTGGTTCGCCACCGAACGCCATGCCCTGGAAGCCGCCGTGGCTTACGCGCCGGCGCGTGGCTTCGCCGCCCAGGCGTGGCAGCTGGCCCTCACGCTTCCGCAGTTCTACCGGCGGCGGGGCTTCCACCATCACTGGGCCGCCACGATGCGCTGCGCGTTGCGAGCCGCTATGGATGCCGGCGACGTAGCCGGCCAGGCGCATGTTCGTCGGAGCCTGGCGGAGGCATACCACCTCCTCGGCCAGGACACGGAGGCGACCGCCCAGCTCGAGCGCGTCCGTCGGCTGCCCGGTCAGGAGGCCTGTCCGGGCAGCCAGGCCTACATGCGCTCCGTTTTCGGCACGATCTCCGCGCGCCGGGGCC